>UMBA01008973.1_pt1 | contig 14326 bp, 9 predicted proteins | sample 1963861 | NCBI WGS metagenome assembly UMBA01 (sample SAMEA4835931, study PRJEB28245) | human gut metagenome | biome: gut microbiome; material: fecal sample | place: Denmark | collected 2008
GATGGCTGAGTACATCTACACAGAGAGAAACGGAATCCATATAATCGATTTACAGAAGTCTGTAGGTAAGGTTGACGAGGCTTATAAGGCAATCTCTGATATCGCTGCTGAAGGTGGTACAATTCTTTTTGTAGGAACAAAGAAGCAGGCTCAGGATGCTATTGCTACAGAGGCAGAGCGTTGCGGAATGTTTTATGTTAATGAGAGATGGTTAGGCGGTATGCTTACTAACTTCAAGACAATCCAGAGCAGAATTGCAAGACTTAAGGAAATCGAGACAATGCAGGAAGATGGAACATTTGATGTTCTTCCTAAGAAGGAAGTTATCAACCTTAAGAAGGAACTTGAGAAGCTTCAGAAGAACCTTGGTGGTATCAAGGAAATGAAGAGACTTCCAGATGCAATCTTCATCGTTGATCCTAAGAAGGAAAGAATCTGTGTTCAGGAAGCACATGCACTTGGTATCAAGTTAATCGGTATTGCAGATACAAACTGTGATCCAGATGAATTAGATTATGTAATCCCTGGTAATGATGATGCTATCAGAGCTGTTAAGTTAATCGTTGCTAAGATGGCAGATGCAGTTATCGAAGCTAATCAGGGTGAAGAAGCAGCTCCAGCTGTAGAGGAAGAAGTAGCTGAGGAAGCTTAATATTTAAGTATTGACTTAAGTTTATGTATGCTTCAGCCTGACATATTATCAGGTTGAAGCATTTTTAAAATTATTTTTATTGGAGGATAATATAATGGCAGCAGTTACAGCAGCAATGGTTAAGGAACTTAGAGAGTCTACTGGCGCAGGTATGATGGAGTGTAAGAAGGCTCTTACAGAGACAGATGGTGATATGGAAGCAGCTGTTGATGTTCTTAGAAAGAGCGGAGCAGCTAAGGTTGAGAAGAAGGCAGGAAGAATTGCAGCAGAAGGTATTACAAGAGTTGCATCTGAAGGCAATACAGCAGTTGTAGTAGAAGTTAATTCAGAGACAGATTTCGTAGCTAAGAACGCTACATTCCAGGAATTTGTACAGGCTGTTGCTGACAAGGCACTTAAGGCTTCAGTTGATAAGGCTGGAGATGGCGAAGATGTATGCGCTATCCTTGATATGCAGTCAGAACTTGAAGAGAAGACTCTTACAATCGGTGAGAAGCTTTCTATCAGAAGATTCCAGAAGATTACAGGTGACTGTGTAGCTTCATATATTCACGGTGGCGGAAGAATTGGTGTTCTTGTTGCAGCAGATGGCGCTTCTAATGATGCAATCAAGGAAGCACTTACTAACGTAGCAATGCAGATTGCGGCTATGAACCCACAGTACCTTAGCAGAAACGATATGTCAGCAGATGAACTTGCTAAGTTAAGAGAGATTACAGAGAAGAGTGCATTAAATGATCCAGCTTCTCTTCCAAAGCCAATCTTAAACAAGTTAATTGATAAGGCTATTAACGATAAGGTATGGAGCGATGCTGATATTGCAACATACGAAGAGCATAAGAGCAACATGCAGTACTTATTCAACTTCCTTTCAAAGGAAGCAGCTGCACAGTTAGCAGAGCTTGCATTAGCTGATGAGGCTAATATCGTAGCAGATAAGATCTTTAATGGATTAGTAGAAGGTCGTGTATCTAAGCAGCTTAAGGAAATCTGCCTTATGGATCAGGTTTATGTTAAGGCTGAGGATGGAAAGCAGTCAGTTGCTAAGTACCTTGCAGAAGTTGCTAAGGCTAATGGTGCTTTCACAGTTAAGGGATATGTTCGTTTTGAGACTGGTGAAGGTCTTGAGAAGAAGAACGAAGATTTTGCAGCAGAAGTTGCAGCTCAGTTACAGTAATATTTAATTATAATATACGGTGAGTATTAAAAATCCTCCGGAGTTTATATAAGACTCTGGAGGTTTTTTTAGAATGATATTATAACAAAATGTTGTCATAAGACTTCTAAATTTGTCGTGCGTATGCTATAATCTTATCAAACTGTGATATTGTGTAAAACTGCAGTATACGATATGGAGGATAATTTGATGGGATTATTTTTTAAAGATTTGAAAGATGATTTATCAGAATCAGTCAATAATTTACCAGATGATACTAATAAGGCATCTGATGACTCAGATGATGTAATGGTAAATACATTAGATGATCCTGAACTTGCCAAGATGGCAGAGGCTTTCAAGATGGAAGCACAGGAATATGATATGTCAGAAGATACTTCTTCCCCAGAAACAGATATGGGAAATGTGTCTGATAAAGATGAGACAAAAGAAGATATAAAGAATGCAGCAGAGAATCCTGAATATATAGCTGATGAGACTGCAGTTATTACGGAGGGACTTTCAATAAAGGGAGATCTTGACTCATTAGGTTCTATTGATTTATTTGGTTCAGTAGAAGGTAATGTTACATGCAGAGGAAAACTTACAGTAAGCGGTTCTATTACAGGAAGTTCTAAAGCTAACGAATTTTTTGCGAATGACGCACAGGTTGATGGCGATATAGAGGCAAAAGGTGCTGTAAAGATTGGACAGGGAACTGTAGTTGTAGGTAATATAACTGCTACATCTGCGGTTATTGGTGGAGCTGTTAAGGGCGATATAGATGTACATGGACCTGTGATAATTGATTCATCTGCTATAATTTCTGGAGATATTAAGTCAAAGTCAGTACAGATTAATAATGGAGCAACAATTGACGGACGCTGCTCACAGTGTTATGCGGATGTTAATATGGAAAGTATATTTGACATTAAAGGAAAAAAGAATAAATAACTGGAGGCACGTATGGATAACATTAAAAGAGTAATACTTAAACTTAGTGGTGAGGCTCTTGCTAAGAAAGAGGGCGGCTACAATGATGAGCTTATAGAGAATATTGCTAATCAGGTTAAGACAATAGTTAATAAAGGAACAGATGTTGGTGTAGTTATTGGTGGTGGTAACTACTGGAGAGGCCGTTCTAATGATAATATTGACAGAACTAAGGCTGACCAGATAGGTATGCTTGCAACAATTATGAACTGTATATATGTTTCAGAGATATTCCGTTCACAGGGACTTAAGACTAATATTCTTACACCATTCGAATGTGGAAGCATGACAAAGCTTTTCTCTAAGGACAGAGCTAATAAGTATTTTGAGAAAGGCATGGTTGTATTCTTTGCAGGAGGAACAGGTCATCCATATTTCTCAACAGATACAGGTATTGTATTAAGAGCTATTGAGCTTGATGCAGATGCTATTCTTCTTGCTAAGGCGATTGATGGAATATATGACAGCGATCCTAAGCTTAATCCAGAGGCTAAGAAGTATGATACAATCTCAATCAACGAAGTTGTTGAGAAGAAGCTTGGAGTTATTGATATGACAGCTTCAGTTATGTGTATGGAGAATAAGATGCCTCTTATGGTATTCGGACTCGAAGAAGAGAACAGCATAGTTAATGCTTTATCAGGAAAGTTTAATGGAACAGTAGTAACTGTTGATTAATATAATATTAATGGAGGATTTTATGGAAAATATTAAAGATATTGAAGGAAGAATGCAGAAGTCAGTTGACAACTTAAAGGAAGAATATGTAACAATAAGAGCCGGAAGAGCTAATCCACATATTCTTGACAGATTAAGAGTTGATTATTATGGAACACCTACACCAATCCAGCAGGTTGCCAATGTTTCTGTACCAGAAGCAAGAATGATTCAGATTCAGCCTTGGGAAGCAAGCCTTATTAAGGATATTGAGAAAGCAATTCTTGTATCAGATTTAGGACTTACACCTAACAATGATGGTAAGACAATCAGACTTGTGTTCCCTGAATTAACAGAAGACAGAAGAAAAGAACTTGCTAAGGATATCAAGAAGAAGGGTGATAATGCCAAGGTTGCTATCCGTAATATCAGAAGAGATGCCAACGATGCAATAAAGAAAGAGAACAAGGCAGGAGATATCTCTGATGATGAAGCTAAGAATTCAGAGGATGAAATTCAGAAGATTACTGATAAGTATATTGCTATGATTGATAGTGTTATAGATGATAAGACAAAAGAGATACTTACAGTTTAAGAAAATGTCAGGGCTGTTGGATATTTTACAACAGCCTTTTTGTAATTGAATGAATTGCGAGAGGAATCATAGATATGGATACATTTAACGAGAGTCTCGGATTAAAGATTCCGGGGCATGTTGCCGTTATTCTTGATGGTAATGGAAGATGGGCTAAGAAAAGACATCTCCCAAGAACAATGGGACATGTGCAGGGTAGCAAAGTTGTTGAAGATATGCTTTATGTCGTAGATGAGCTTGGTGTAAAGTATTTTACTGTATATGCTTTTTCAACAGAGAACTGGAAACGTTCAACAGAAGAAGTAAGTACTCTTATGGGAATCTTAAGAACTTATCTTAAGGATTGTGTTAAGAAATCCATGAAGAATAATGTGCGATGCAGGGTTATTGGAAGAAAAGATGAACTCAGCCAGGATATTATAGACAGTATCAATAATCTTGAAGAGAAAACCAAGAATAATACAGGGCTTAATTTTACTATAGCCATTAATTATGGTGGAAGAGATGAGATAACAAGAGCGGTAAGAAAGATTGCCGGCAAGGTATCAGAAGGAAGTCTTAAGCCTGAAGATATAGATGAAGATACAATAAGTAATAATCTTGATACTTGGGAATTGCCAGATCCAGATTTACTTATAAGAACAAGCGGTGAGCAGAGATTATCTAATTATCTGTGCTGGCAGCTTGCTTATACAGAATTTTATTTCACAGATATTTATTGGCCTGATTTTGACAGGGAAGAACTTATTAAAGCATTTGAGAAATATAATAAGACGGAAAGAAGATTCGGCGGAGTTAAGGAGGAGTAGATTATGCGTACAAGAATTATGAGCGGAGCTGTGCTCATAGTCATACTTTTCACATGCCTGTATTTTGGAGGCTGGGTTACATTCGGGTTCAGTCTGTTTATTTCACTTGTTGGAATGTATGAGCTTATTAAAGTTAAGAAGCTTGAGAAGACAGGACTGGCAGTTGTAGGATATATAGCGGCAATTACTTATTATTTTATTCTTTTGCTTAATGATCCGGCATATATTTTACTGCTTCTTGTAGCTTCATGCATACTTATGATGTCAGTTTATGTATTTACATTTCCAAAATATAAGACAGAAGATGTTATGTGGGTATTCTTCAGTATAGTGTATGTTGCTGTAACACTTTCTTATATCTATCAGGTAAGAATGCTGCAGGACGGAATATATATCGTATGGCTTATATTCGTGTCTTCATGGGGCAATGATACATGTGCATATTTCACAGGTGTATTTCTTGGAAAGCATAAGATGACTCCAAAGCTTTCACCTAAGAAGACTTACGAGGGCGCAATAGGTGGAGTTGTCGGTGCGACACTTCTTGGCTTTGGATATGGATTTGCCATAAGCTCTAAGATGTCAGATGTACTTGTACATCCTGTATATACATTTGCAATAGCCAGCTTCATAGGTGCATTCCTGTCTATATTCGGAGACCTGGCTGCATCTGCTATTAAGAGAAATCATGATGTGAAAGACTATGGAAAGTTAATACCGGGACATGGTGGAATTATGGACAGATTCGACAGTGCAATATTCACTGCACCTGTTGTTTACTGGTCAATAGAGGTTATTAACAAAGTCTTTGGAGGTTGATAATGAAGAACGTTTCGATACTTGGTTCAACTGGTTCAATTGGAACACAGACATTAGATGTTATTAGAAGAAATGCTGATATTAACGTAGTTGCACTTGCAGCGGGCACAAGGGTTGCTGACCTTGCAGAACAGGTCCGTGAATTCAAGCCACAGCTTGTATGTATAGGTAAAGAAGAACTTGTTTCAGAGTTAAAGACTCTTATCGGTGATATGGATGTTAAGATTGTAAGTGGTGACGAAGGTCTTATTGAGGCTGCAACAATTGAGAGTGCAGAAATTGTTGTCACAGCGGTTGTAGGTATGATGGGAATTACACCTACAGTTGAAGCTATCAAAGCACATAAGGACATTGCACTTGCCAATAAAGAGACACTTGTGTGTGCAGGTCATATTATTATGAGTCTTGCTAAGGAATGTAATGTTAATATATATCCTGTTGACAGCGAACATTCAGCAATATTCCAGTGCCTTAACGGTGAGAACCGTGGTGAGATAGAGAAGATTCTTCTTACAGCTTCTGGTGGTCCATTCAGAGGAAAGAAAAGAGCTGACCTTGAAAATGTACAGTTAGAGGATGCACTTAAGCATCCTAACTGGGCTATGGGACGCAAGATAACAATAGATTCTTCTACTATGGTTAATAAAGGGCTTGAGGTGATGGAGGCACAGTGGCTTTTTGGAGTACCTGCCGAGAAGGTTCAGGTTATAGTCCAGCCACAGAGCATAATCCATTCAATGGTTGAATTCAAGGATGGAGCTGTTATGGCACAGCTTGGAAGTCCTGATATGAGACTTCCTATACAGTATGCTCTTTATTATCCTGAAAGAAGAGAGCTTAATACAGAAAGACTTGATTTCTATGAACTGGCTAAGATTACATTTGAAAAGCCGGATATGGAGACTTTCAAGGGACTTAAGCTTGCTTACGAGGCTGCAGCACGCGGGGGAAATATCCCGACTGCACTTAATGCAGCTAACGAAGTAGCTGTAGCAAGATTTTTAGACAGAAAGATAAAATATCTGGATATTCCGGATATTATAGAATACGCCATGAATGAAGTGGATTATATCAATAATCCAACAGTAGAGCAGATTCTCTCTACACAGAAGATAGTAACAGACATGATAGAAAGCAGGTGGTAGGAGTTGGTTCTTAATGTTATTCTGGCGATTCTTGTACTTAGTATAATTGTTATTGTCCATGAATTCGGACATTTTATAATAGCTAAGGCTAATGGCATAACTGTAGTTGAATTCTCAATCGGATTCGGACCGAAGCTGATACATTTCAGAAAAGGTGAGACGGAATATTGTATTAAAGCACTTCCTTTTGGTGGTGCATGTACGATGCTTGGTGATGAGTTTCTTGAGATGAGTGTTATACAGTCAGAAGAAGATGATGACGAAGAGCTTACGGATGAAGAGAAGGAAGCTAAGAAAAGGAAGCTTGCTATTGAAAATGGCTATGACATGGAAAAGTCATTTGCAAGTAAATCAGTCTGGGCAAGAATTGCTGTTATAGCAGCAGGTCCGGTATTTAATTTCCTTCTTGCTTTCGTGTGTGCAGTAGTTATTGTCGGAAGTCTTGGCTATGATCCATGTGACATTGACGTTGTTAAAGATAATTCGCCAGCCACAGAAGCAGGGCTTCAGGAAGGTGATGTCATAACTAAGGTTAATGGACATAAGGTAACATTTTACAGGGATTTTTATTTCTACAGGGCTTATAATGCAGATAAGACTCTTAACATAACATTTACAAGAGACGGTGAAAAGATGACAACAACTGTTACTCCGCAGCATATTAAGCAGCAGAAGTATCAGGTTGGAATTATGATGAATGAGAATTGTCTCATAAGTTCTGTTACCAAGGATTCTCCGGCTGAAAAGGCGGGACTTAAAGCTAATGATGTTATCAAAGCAGTTGATGGTACTGCAATGGAGAATAGTTCCAATGTGACAGAAGCTATTACATCAAGCGGCGGCAATAAGGTTGTATTCACGGTTGCAAGAGATGGAAAAAATGTTGATGTGACAGTTGAGCCTAAGATGGTTGAAGTTGAAAGCTATGATACAGGCTTTGTTGTATATGGAGACAGGGTAAAGACTTCTCCTATTGGTACGCTTAAGTATTCAGTGGAGGAAGTCGGATACAGTGTCAAGACTGTAATACAGAGTCTTGGAATGTTATTTACAGGAAAGATTGGGTTTGATTCATTGTTAGGACCTGTCGGAACTGTCAGCACAATGAGTGAGATTGTTGAAGAAAGTAAGGCAGATGGTGCATTTTATGTATTCCTTAATCTTATGAATCTTGCAGCACTTATCAGTGCCAACTTAGGAGTTATGAATCTGCTGCCAATTCCGGCACTTGACGGAGGCAGACTTGTATTCCTTATAATAGAGGCATTAAGAGGCAAGCCGGTTAAGAGAGAGCATGAAGGAATTGTTAATTTCATAGGTATGATACTTCTTGTTATACTTATGATTGTTGTATTGCTTAAAGATATAATGGCATTGTTCTAATACAGAAAGGACACAGGGGTTATGTACAGAGATAATACTAAGGTTGTTAAGATAGGAAACCGCATGATTGGCGGTGGCAATCCTATTCTTATCCAGTCAATGACTAATACACATACAGAAGATGTTGCGGCAACAGTAGCACAGATTAAGGAGCTTACCAAAGCTGGTTGTGAAATTATCAGATGCACAGTTCCAACTAAAGAAGCTGCACTTGCAATCAAAGAGATAAAGAAGCAGATAGAGATACCTCTTGTTGCTGATATACATTTTGACTACAAGATGGCTATTATGGCAATAGAGAATGGGGCTGACAAGATTAGAATCAATCCGGGCAATATCGGCGGAACAGACAAGATAAAGGCTGTTGTTGATGTTGCAAGGGAAAGAAATATACCAATCAGGGTTGGTGTCAACAGCGGTTCACTTGAGAAAGACCTTATTGAGAAATATGGTGGAGTAACAGCAGAGGGAATCGTTGAGAGCGCACTTGACAAGGTTAAGATTATTGAAGACTTAGGTTATGATAATCTTGTTGTCAGCATCAAATCTTCTGATGTAATGATGTGTGTTAAAGCACATGAGCTTATTGCAAAACAGACTAATCATCCGCTTCATGTTGGAATTACTGAGTCTGGAACAATATTCTCAGGAAGCATTAAGTCATCAATCGGACTTGGTCTTATACTGAATCAGGGAATTGGCGACACAATAAGAGTTTCTCTTACAGATGATCCTGTAAGGGAAATAGAGGCTGCGAAACTGATACTTAAGACTCTTGGCTTAAGAAAAGGTGGAATAGAGGTTGTTTCATGCCCTACATGCGGAAGAACAAGAATTAATCTTATAGACCTTGCAGGAAAGGTTGAGAAAATGGTTTCAGGGTATGACCTTGACTTGAAGCTTGCTGTAATGGGATGTGTAGTTAACGGACCGGGAGAAGCAAAGGAAGCTGATCTTGGAATTGCAGGCGGTGACGGCTGCGGAGTACTTATTAAACATGGAGAGATTATTAAGAAGGTTCCAGAAGAGGAACTTCTTGATACACTCAGGTATGAACTTGATAATTGGAATGAGTGATACATATGTACAGATTTTTTGAAGTGTTTAAGACGCTGAAGCTGCCAGAGGATCTGGCGGTGTATTTTGAGAATGTTGAAGTAACTAAAGTCTCGAAAACATCGACCAATTCTCTGGCACGCGTTTATATAAAGAGTGACAGGGTAATAGAAAAACCAATAATATTCAAGGTTGAGGATGCATTAAAGAAACAGATATTCCGTATATCCAACATGGACGTGCGGATTATTGACAGATATGTTTTGTCAGCACAGTATACGCCACAGACTGTAATGGATATATATTATGACAGTATCCTTGCAGAGCTGGAGAAATACTGGACACTTGAATATAATCTTTTAAAGAATTCCCAGTGGGAGTTTGAGAAAGAGGATATGCTTGTATTCACGATTGAGGACAGTTTCCTTGCACATCAGTATGCTGATACACTGACAGATTATTTCAAGAAAATATTCCTGAACAGATTCGGGTTTGAGATAGATGTTGAGTATCAGTATGCCAAGAAGAAGGAAAGCCAGTACGAGAGAGAAAATGCATACAGGATTAATCTTCGTGTCAAAGAAATTGAGAATAATATGATGGCGGCAGCAGAAGATAATGCCGACGGCAGGGATGATAAGAAACTTACTTCTGAACAGAAGGCAGCAAAGAAAGCTGAGACAGCAGCCAAGCAGAAGGCGGCTAGAGCAGCATTTTTTGCAAGCGATAACAGAGGCAGGGAAGAGCTTAAGACATACAGCAGAAAGCCTGCTAACGAAGATGTTTTATATGGAAGAGATTTTGACGGTGATGTAACACCGATTGAACAGATAGATACGGCAATCGGAGATGTTATTATCTCTGGTATGGTCCGTAATGTTGAAATGCGTGAAATCCGTAACGAAAGAACTATTATTATGTTCAATGTCACAGATTTTACAGACACAATTACAGTAAAGGTATTTGCAAAAAATGAGCAGGTACCGGAGCTTTCAGGTGTTATCAAGAAGGGTAATTTCTTAAAGATTAAGGGTAATGCTACATTTGACAAGTACGACCAGGAAATATCAATTGCCAATGTGTGGGGCATAAGAAAAGGATCTGATACAAGACAGGTGCGTAATGACCTCGCACTTCATAAGAGAGTTGAGCTGCACTGCCATACCAAGATGAGTGATATGGATGGTGTGTCTTATGTATCTGATATTATCAAACAGGCAATTAGATGGGGACATAAGGCAATTGCAATTACTGACCACGGTGTTGTGCAGGCATTTACAGATGCATTCCATACGATGAGCGACCTCAAAGGCTCTTATGCCAAGAAGGGTGAGAAGCTTGATTTTAAGATAATATACGGAGTCGAGGCTTATCTTGTTGATGATACCAAGCAGATAGTAACGAATCCGAGAGGACAGAGCTTTAATGATACATATGTTGTGTTCGACCTTGAGACAACGGGATTTTCTGCGGAAGTTGACAGAATTATAGAGATAGGTGCAGTCAAGGTGTGCAATGGTGAGATAGTAGACAGATTCTCTACATTTGTTAATCCTGAGATTCCTATTCCATTCAGAATTGAGACGCTTACGCACATTAATGACCATATGGTTATGAATGCACCTAAGATAGAGGAGATTCTGCCTAAGTTTCTTGAATTCTGCGAGGGTGCTGTTATGGTTGCACATAATGCGGAATTCGATACAAGCTTCATAATCAATAAGGCGGAGAAGATTGGTATAAATGTGGATACTACCATTATAGACACAGTGCTTCTTGCGCAGTTCCTTATGCCAAATCTTCATAATTATAAGCTGGATACGCTTACAAAGCATCTTAATGTTGTACTTGAAAGCCACCACAGGGCGGTTGACGATGCTGCTGCGACTGCAGACATATTTGTCAAGATGATTAAAATGCTTTACGACAGGGATATTCCTGACGTTGATAAGCTTAATGAGGAAGGTAAGATGGATGAGAACGCCATCAAGAAGCTTCATCAGTATCACTGCATAATTCTTGCTTCTAATGAGATGGGAAGGATTAATCTGTACAGACTTGTTTCTGCATCACATTTGCAGTACTTTAACAGATTCCCTAAGATACCGAAGAGTCTTGTTAACCAGTACAGGGAAGGTCTTATTATAGGAAGTGCGTGTGAGGCAGGTGAGCTTTTCAGAAGTCTTGTAAATGGTCGTTCAGAAGCAGAGATAGCAAGAATAGTTAATTTCTATGACTATCTTGAGATACAGCCAATTGGCAATAACAGGTTCATGATTGAGAAAGAGGATTGCTATGTCCAGAATGAGGAGGATTTGCGCAATCTGAACCGCAGAATAGTAGAACTTGGTGACAAATTCGGCAAGCCTGTTGTGGCAACCTGTGATGTGCATTTCTTAAATCCAGAGGATGAAGTGTACCGTAGAATTATCATGGCAGGAAAAGGCTTTGATGATGCGGATAATCAGGCACCGCTGTATCTTCATACTACTGAAGAAATGCTTCATGAATGTGATTATCTAGGAAGCGACAAGGCATACGAGGTTGTTGTAACCAACACTAATAAGATTATGGATATGTGTGAGGAGATTGAGCCTGTAAGACCGGATAAATGTCCTCCGTTCATTGAGAACTCTGACCAGATGCTTCGTACAATCTGTGAAAACAGAGCTCATGAGATATATGGTCCGGAGCTTCCACAGATAGTAACTGAGCGATTAGAGCGAGAGTTGAACTCAATTATCTCTAACGGATATTCCGTTATGTACATAATTGCACAGAAGCTTGTATGGAAATCTAATGATGACGGTTATCTGGTTGGTTCAAGAGGTTCGGTTGGTTCTTCATTAGCAGCAACAATGGCGGGTATTACCGAGGTTAATCCGTTAAGCCCGCATTATCTGTGTCCAAAATGCTACTATAATGATTTCTATTCAGATGAAGTCAAAGCATTTGCCGGAGGCGCAGGCTGCGATATGCCTGATAAGATATGCCCAAAATGCGGAGCAAAGCTTAATAAGATGGGATTTGATATTCCGTTCGAGACTTTCCTTGGTTTCAAGGGAAACAAAGAGCCTGATATTGATCTTAACTTCTCCAATGAATACCAGAGTAAGGCTCATGCCTACACAGAGGTTATCTTTGGAAAAGGGCAGACCTTCAAAGCTGGAACTATCGGTACTGTCGCAGAAAAGACTGCGTATGGTTTCGTTATGAAGTATTTTGAAGAGAAGTCAGCAAAGAATGCACTTGAGGGCAAGCCTCCTATTGTTAAGAGAAAATGTGAGATAGAACGAATAGCAGAAGGCTGTATTGATATTAGAAGAACTACAGGACAGCATCCTGGTGGAATTGTTGTACTTCCAATTGGTGAAGAGATTCATTCATTTACACCTGTACAGCACCCTGCAAATGATATGACGACATCTATAGTAACAACACATTTTGATTACCATAGTATTGACCACAACCTGTTAAAGCTTGATATCTTAGGACATCTTGATCCTACAATGATACGAATGTTACAGGATTTAACGGGAATTGACCCTCTTGAGATTCCACTAGATTCTAAAGAGGTTATGTCACTGTTCCAGAACACTTCTGCGCTAGGAATCAAGCCTGAGGATATAGGCGGCACAAAGTTAGGAGCACTTGGAATACCAGAATTTGGTACTGACTTTGCTATGCAGATGCTTATGGATACCAAGCCGCAGTATTTCTCAGACCTTGTACGTATCGCAGGACTTGCGCATGGTACTGATGTATGGCTTGGCAATGCACAGACTCTTATTAAAGAAGGAAAAGCTACTATTTCAACAGCTATATGTACACGAGACGATATTATGATATATCTTATCCAGAAGGGACTTGATTCAGAGGAATCATTTAAGATAATGGAAATGGTCCGAAAGGGTAAGGTTGCATCCGGCAAATGTAAAGAATGGCCGGAGTGGAAGCAGGATATGATTGACCATGGTGTACCGGACTGGTATATATGGTCATGCGAGCGAATCAAGTACATGTTCCCTAAGGCACATGCTGCAGCGTATGTTATGATGGCATGGCGTGTTGCATACTGCAAGGTATTTTATCCGCTTGCATATTACACAGCTTATTTTAGTATAAGAGCCACAGCATTTGACTATGAGAAAATGGCTATGAGTCCTGTAAGGCTTGAACACTACATTGCTGAGTACAAAGCCAAGAAAGCAGAAGGTACAATCTCTAATACAGAAGAAGATGAACTTGGTGTAATGCGTATTGTTCAGGAAATGCATGCAAGAGGCTATGAATTCACACCTATAGACATATATAAGGCAAAGGCAAGAACATTCCAGATAATTGATGGAAAGATTATGCCATCATTCAAGGTTATATCAAAGGTAGGTGAAGTCGCCGGAGAGTCAATAGAGATAGCCGCCAGAGATGGCGAATTCTTATCAAAGGATGACTTACGCCAGCGAGCCAAGATAGGACAGTCAGCGATTGATAAGCTTTCAGAGCTTGGAATACTTGGAGATATGACAGACAGCAACCAGTTGTCACTGTTTGACCTGTAATGGGGAATTGAGGTGAGTGTGATGGTGGCTTGGGCTGAGAAAATGTGTTAAGAGGATGTGCTACGGTGATGTTTTGCGGGGCATTACTGGGTGTGTTATGGGGCAAACACCTACTAAAAGCTATCGGATAGCAGAATTAGTGGGTGTTTTTTTTATAATATTGCTATGGCTTCAGAGCAGAGACCTACTAAAGTATCTAAGTATTGTACTTTGGTAGGTTTTTTTCTTCCAATTTCATAGAATAAAACAACACATTGCTTGTGATTGACCTACGCAATAAGCTGTATTGGATGTTTGCGTGTGCTTTTATTCTGAAAATATCTCAACCAGCAAGAATTATCACCTACTAAAAATGCATACAGGAATATAACAGTAGGTCTTTGATTTCTGATTACAATGTAAATGTGCAGAAAGTCAGTAAACAAGCGGCTTCGCAGGCATGTCAGTCCCGCTTAGAAGTCAATGATTGAAAAAAATTGAACTTTTTTGAAACTTTTTGAAA
>UMBA01029407.1_pt1 | contig 14095 bp, 12 predicted proteins | sample 1963861 | NCBI WGS metagenome assembly UMBA01 (sample SAMEA4835931, study PRJEB28245) | human gut metagenome | biome: gut microbiome; material: fecal sample | place: Denmark | collected 2008
GCCCCATTTGACATAATGCAAATGGGGCACGCTCCTGGGTTTACTGTTTGCCGCTAGTAGTACAGCTCGATATACGAATACGCTTTATCAAAAAGAGCTTGGTCTTTTAACTTGTAACGCATCCAGAGAATGGCGCGGAGCTGCTTCTTGACCTCTTTCACGCCGGCCGTGGTGGCTTGCCAGCCGTCGAAACGGGTGATTTTAACGATCTCGTCGATGTCGTTGACAATGTTCTCGACGATGATGGGCGTGTCACCGTTCTTGATACCGTTAAAGAGCTCGGTGAGGGCGGCTTTCCCCTTATCTTCCTCCTCCTCGGGCACGACTTCCTTCTCTGCGGCTCGCGCTTCTTTGGCGAGGTCGATGAGCATCTTGAGGAATTCGACGCTGTTGATGAGACCCTGCTCGTGACGCTCCCTCAGGTCCTCCAGGCGCTCGCCGAGCTTCTGGAACTTGCCGTTTTTATCGTGCTTGCGGATTCGGGCAACGAGGTCTATTTCCAGCTTTCGCGTAATCTTCTCGGTGCTGCCCTTGTCGTTGATGAAGTGTTCGATCATATCCTCGTCGAGTTCGAGGATGTCGTCATCGTCTCGGACTCTCTCAACGGTGATGTTCTCGTGTACGAGTTCGATCGTTTTGGGACCGAGCGCTGACCAGATGAGCTTTCCACGATTGTCTACGGGCCTAACGGAGTCATAGACCTGTGAGAGCCAGATGAAATCGGGCTTGTAAGGGTTCAGGCAAGGATCGGGCGAAAGCGCTTCCCACGCCCTGTTCAGGACCGAGAAGTCGGCCCCGAACTGGTCTTTCACCTTTGTCGTCGGTAGACATTGTTGAGCTTCGAGAAGGGACTCCCAATTAGCGTTTTGGCGGTCCTTGACCGTCGAGAAGTACTCCAGGCAGCAATGCATGAGCCTGGGCAGCTCGGCCTTCACTTCGTCAATGTTGGTTATGACTTTCTGAACTTCGACCTCGTCAAAGTGTAGGGACTTGGCGACATTGTCGAAGAGACCGATATAGTCGACGATGAGACCGAACGACTTCTTGTCGTTGTAGACGCGGTTGGTTCGGCAGATCGCCTGCAACAGCGTATGGTCACGCAAGGGCTTATCGAGGTACTGGGTTTGCAGGATGGGCGCATCGAACCCCGTGAGCAGCTTCGCGGTGACGATGAGGATCTTGAGTGGGTCGTCCGGGTCGCGGAAGCGGTCGAGGAGCTTCTCCTCGGCATCGCGATCGCGACGGTATGCCTTGTAGCGGTCCTCCTTGTCGTTGTTTGTGTCCATGACGATGGTGACCGCATCAGCTCCCAAGAGCTTGTCGAGCTCCTCCTTATACAACAGGCAGCACTCTCGGTCGTAGCAGACCACTTGTGCCTTGAAGCCGTCGGGTTCGACCTTCGACTTGAAGTGTTTGGCGATGTGCTCACATACCTTGTGGATGCGGTCGGGGGCCTTCATGACGGCCTCGATCTTGACGCGCCTGGTGAGTTCAGCCTTGTCCTCTTTGCTGAGGTCTTGGGTCATCTCGTCAAAGGTGGCGTTCACGACTTCTTGGTTGACGTGGAGCTCGACGGGAACGGTTTCAAAATGGAGTGGCAGCGTGGCATGGTCACGGATGGAGTCGGCGAAGGAGTAGCGGCTCATATAGCCGGACTTGTCCTCTTTGGCACCGAAGGTATGGAACGTGTTTTTGTCGGTTCGGTTGATGGGCGTGCCAGTTAGACCGAAGAAGAAGGCGTTCGGCAAAGCGAGGCGCATCTTCTCGCCGAGGTCGCCCTCTTGGGTGCGGTGTGCCTCGTCGACCATGAGGATGATGTTCTCGCGCTCATTGAGCGTCCCCGTAACCTCGCCGAATTTGAAGATGGTGGTGATGAGGATCTTTCTCATGTCCTGCTTGAAGAAGGACTCAAGTTCTTCCTTGCTGCCAGCGCTTGCGAGATTGGGGATATCTGATGCGTTGAAGGTTCCCGTGATCTGGGTCTCCAGATCGATTCGGTCGTCCACGATGACGACGGTCGGGTTCTTGAGCTCGGGGACCATCCGCAGCTTCTGAGCGGCGAACACCATGAGCAGTGACTTGCCGGATCCCTGGAAGTGCCAGATGAGGCCACGCTTCGGATAGCCGGCACGGACGCGGTCAACGATGAGGTTCGCACCCTCGAACTGTTGGTAGCGACAGATCAACTTGATACGTCGATGTTTCTTGTCGGTAGCGAAGAGCGTGAAGAACTGGAAGATATCCATGACGTTCGCGGGGGTCAGCATGGACGTTATGCTTCTCTTGACGTCGGCAAGCGTGCCCTCGCTCTTCTTGTCGCCCTCATGCCAGGGTCCCCACATCTCGGGAGGCATGTTCACTGACCCGTAGCGGTAACACTTTCCCTCGCTAGCGAAGTTGATCGCGCTACAGGCGAACATCTGTGGGATGCTCTTCTCGTATTTGGCGATATCGTTGGCGCCGTCGAGCCAGGTGATCGCATCGCGCACGGGCGTCTTGAGCTCGCCGATGACGAGTGGAAACCCGTTGACAAGAAGGACCAGGTCGAGGCGCTTGCCGCCTTGCTCCTGGGGATAGACCCACTGGTTGGTGATGACGTACTCGTTCTTGTCGAGATCCCCATCCATAGCCGTGCCAAAGAAACGAATCGGAACCATTCGTCCGTCTTTGCCGTAGGGGAACGAGTTCTCCTCGAAGACGAACTTCTTGAACCGCTCGTTGGTGGAGACCAGGTTCTGCGGACTTGCGGACTGAATGAGGGCCCTGAGCTGATAGATAATCTCATCGGCGCGATTTGGGTCTTCCGCAATCTCCGGGTTGAGCCTGATGAGGCCATCCTTGACCATGGGTTCGACCATGACGTCGGCATGGCGACGTGGGAGGTCTTCGGCGGCTATGTATCTCCAGCCAAGGTTGGAAAGCGCCTCAATGCTCATTTGCTCGATGGTGTTGTCCTCGTTAAACATCTCCGAGTCCTAACTCCTGGTTCATGATTTTCTTAGTCATGGCGTTCAGCTCATCGAGGGCCTTTTGTACGGCAAATTTCGATTTGTCGACCGAGGTGGCAAAGTCGGCGAACTCCTGCTGGAGCTCGAGAGGCGGAACAAGAAGCTTGATATTGCCGAGAGCCGTTTGGTTGATCTTGAATGTTCCATTGGTGGTTTTCGCCGATGCCTCGATTTGCTTGCGAGTCGAAGGCTGATTCCAAGCACACCGTAAATAAGGCAAGATGATTTGCTCTTGTTTAATCCTTGCCGCGATCATTGTGTCAGGGAAAACCATATCTTTCATTGGTGCATTTGAGTATTCGCCTGTTCCAACCAGATGCTTGTTTCCATTGCCCCGGCAAACATAGAAATCTTCATTTGAGACGCGCTTATCGGCAGGAGGTTCCTCCGTAAAGAAGCCGTCTTTCCACGCTGACGAGTCGAAGCGCCCCTGGGTTATGGCGGATAGAGTAAGAACCTTCGAACGATGCGATCCTGACTTCGATGGAGACAGGCCGTTTCTCATCGACGACACGAGAGTCGAAAGGCAGCTGCTCGGATATTCCTTGCCCTCGAACATCTCGACAAATTGTGATTTGACAACGTCATCGCAGGTTGCAATTAGCGAACGATAGTCTTCCTTAAGCCGCTCGGCAGCGCACATAATGTCAGCAATCTCGGCGACTGCTTTCGGTTCTGGAAGGTCTAGCTCAAAGTCCGCAAGATCGGAGAACAGGACGTAAGGGTTGGTGGAACCTTTTGATTTGCCAATCGAGTAGCTAGTGAAACGATCGGAGAGCAGCAGGAACGGAAGAAGCCTCTGAGGAAGAATGGACTCATCCTTGGTCTCAAGAACGAACGTCACGTTGGACGTCACGCCCTCGAAATCGGCAACGGAAACTTTCTTGAGATAAGTACGCCTAGATCCATACAGGACTTGCCCTGGCTTGAACATTCTGATGAAGGCAGGGCCGACGTCGGATTCATCAAATCGCCCCCTCATCGTAAGCTTGGGCCTTTCTGTTTCCATGTGGTCGCCGGCAACGAAATACTCGTATGGGTTGTTGTCTCGATCGACCTTTTCTTTGCAGTTACGCACGAGGTCGCCGAATAGATACTTCGTCATGCCGCGCACCCCCGGCAACCAAATTGTGATTTGACGATGTCGTCGCAGGTCTTGAGCAACTGTTTGTAGTGAGACTTCGCCTCTTGTGCGGCCCAGAGAATGTCGGCAAGCTCTTCCTGTCTGTCGTCGCTGGGGAGCTCGAACTCAAATTGCGAGAGACTCTGCCACTTGACCCTTGGTGAGAGGGAGCCTGCCGAATTGGTAACGGCATGCTCAAACAGAGCATCGTTCTGGATGATGAAGGGGAGTAGCCTCGGAGAGAGGCTGCTCTTGGCGGCGATGACGGTGATGTCTCCGGAGCAGATTCCGTCGAATGGAGCGACGGCCGCTTTGCGCAGGTAGGCCCTGCGACGCCCGAATAGCACCTGCCCTTTTGAGAAGGCCTTGGTGAAGGTGGTCTCGGCGCTTTCGTCCCAACGGGCGAGTTCGACCTCGCCCGGGTCCAGATGCTCAAGGCCGACCGTCGGCAGCTCCTGTCCCGCAGAGGCCTTTTGTTTGATTTCGCGGGCCACGTCGTCCAAGCAAACGCGGGTCATGTCACTCACCATCGCTTTCATGCAATTTCGCAGCAATGCCATCGAGAACGGACATGGCCTTTATGGAGGCGGCCTTCCAACTCTCCACCGTCTCCTCGATGCTTCTGTCGTCAGCGCCATCGTCGTTGGAGGGCTTCACGTACAGAGGGATGGAGAGCGAGAATGCGTTGCTTTCGATCTCGTCAATCGCCGCATGAGACGAGAAGCCCTCGATGTCCTCATCCGATCGGTAGGCCTCAACGATCTTCTCGATGTGGTGGGGCTCAAGATAGCTCTGCGCGTTCTTACGGGTTACCTCGGCGGAGGCGTCGATGAACAGTATCTCCTTGCGCCGTTTTGGCGCTTTCTCGCTGCGGCAGATGAGGACGCACGCCTCCATGGGCGAGTTGAAGAAGAGGTTTGCGCCGAGACCGATGACCGCCTCGACGAGATCGCTTCTCACGAGCCTCTCACGCATCTCCGACTCCTCGTTGCGGAAGAGCACGCCATGAGGCAGGAGGATGGCGCACCTGCCGCTCTTTGGGTCCATGCTCTTGAGGATGTGCTGGATGAAAGCGTAGTCGGCGCGGCCCTGCGGGGGTGTGCCGAGGAAGTTGCGTCCATAGGGGTCGGACGCGAAGGACTCGCGATCCCACTGCTTGATGGAGTAGGGGGGATTGGCGAGTACCATGTCGAAGGTGTGTAGCTTGCCCGCTTCGAGGAAAGCGGGGTGACGTAACGTGTCGTCGTTGGCGATCTCGAAGTCCTCGACGCCGTGAAGGAACAGGTTCATGCGGCCGATGGCAGACGAGAGCTGGTTGATTTCCTGTCCGAACGCATGGACGTTGCGCCACTCCTCCCCATGTTGTTTGAGGTGGGCGATGGCGGAGATGAGCATGCCGGCGCTGCCGCAAGTGGGGTCGTAGATGGACTCTCCGGGCCTGGGCTGGAGGATCTCGGTCATCAGGTGGACGACCGTGCGGTTGGTGTAGAACTCCTGGGCGGTGTGTCCCGAATCGTCCGCGAACTTCTTGATGAGGTACTCGTAGCCCTGGCCGAGCTCGTCCTCGGGACAGTTGGCTATAGAAAGCATCTCGGCGCTGAAGTGCTCGATGAGGTCCTTGAGCAGACGGTCGGGCAGGCGCTTCTTGTTGGTCCAGGCGGCGTCGCCGAAGATGCCGCGAAGCTTGGAATCGTTGGCTGCCTCGATGGCACGGAAGGCGTCGACGATGGCCTTGCCGACATTCTCTGTGACCTCCCTGACATCGCTCCAGTGGGCGCCATCGGGGATGGCGAAGCTATGGTTCTCTGGCAGGGCTGCGAACTCCGCATCTCCGTCGGAGGCTTCCAACGCTTCGACGGTCTCCTCGTCGTAGACGTCGGAGAGGCGCTTGAAGAACAGCAGCGGGAAGATGTACTGCTTGTACGACCCGGCATCGATGTAGGTGCGCAGTAGAACGGCCGCGTTCCATAGATGGTTGTTCAGCTCTTCCTGGGGGATCCTATTCTCCATCGACATAGCCTCCCCTCGCGAGCAAGTCGAGGAACTTCTCCTCGGATTCCTTGGTTTGTTGGAGGAGATCGTAGAAGCGTTTCCTGGTCTCCGCCGGCAGTTCGACCCTTTCGCGCTTTCTCTCGACGTAGTTATTGGCCGAGAGCACGTACCCCTCGCGTTCGATGTCGGCGAGCGTTGCGATGGCGCATTTCTCGACGACGGGTTCGTAGGAGCGATAGAGGGAAAGCATCTCTTGCGCGTTCTCTTCCGAGATCACATTCTGCGCGCGCTGGGCAGTGAAGATCTTGCTGCCGTCGATGATGCAGACGCGCCCTTGATGCTCGGCGGGTTTGTCGTTCCTAAGGAACAGCACGCAGGCTGAGACGCCCGTGCTATAGAAGACGCCGCTTGCGAGCGCGATTACGGCTTCGACCCTGTCCGACTTGATTAGCTCCTTGCGTATGGCACCCTCTTTGCCGCCATGGAACAGCGCGCCCTGGGGCAGTACCACGGCGCAGCGACCGCTCTTTTTGTCCATGGAACAGATCATGTGCTGAACCCAGGCGAAGTCTGCCGACTTGTCCGTGGGGGCACCCCAGATATTGCGGCCCCACGGGTCCGAAGAGAACTCGTCAGAACCCCAGCTCTTAAGCGAGAACGGCGGGTTTGCGAGGACGCAGTCGAAGGTCTTGAGGATGTTGCCGTCTCGGAAGGCGGGCTCACGCAGGGTGTCGCCCTGGGCGATTCGGAAGTCTTTCGCACCGTGGAGATACAGGTTCATTCGCGCTATGGCGGACGTGCTGAGGTTCTTCTCCTGGCCGTAGAGTTTTCCGTAGGCGAGCTTTGAATTGTCCATCTGGCGCACGGCTTCGATTAGCATGCCACCCGTGCCGCAGGCGGGGTCATAGACGGTCTCGCCAGGCTTCGGCTCAAGCAGGGAGACCATCATCTTGACGATTTCGCGCGGGGTGTAGAACTCGCCGGCGTTCTTCTTTTGCATGTCGGCGAACTTCTTGATCAGGTATTCGTAAGCGTCGCCCATCATGTCGGCGCTATAGTTCCTGTTGCCGAACTTCTTTGCCGAGAAGTGCTCGACGAGATCCTTTAGGCGCTCGTCGGAAAGCTTGCCCTTGTCCGTCCAGCTCGCATCGTCGAAGCTGCTGAAGAGGCCGCTGAGGGTGTCGGGGTTGGCGCGCTCGATTCCGACCATGGCGTCGACGATTGCCTTTCCGACGTTCGTGCCGGTGTTGCGGATATCCTGCCAGTGGCATCCCTTCGGCACCTCGAAGCTGTGGTTCTCGGGCAGGGCTGCGTAGTCCTTGTCGCCCCCCGAAAACTCCAGGGCTTCGGCGGTCTCCTCGTCGTAGACGTCGGAGATTCGCTTGAAAAAGAGCAGCGGCGTGATGTAGCTCTTGTACTCGTCTTGGTTGATGGGCCCGCGCAGGATGTCGCAGGCCCCGAGCAGGTGATTTCCCAGCTCGGATTTGTTTATTGGTTCTTCTGGCATTCGAACACCTATGAGCTCAAAAATGAAATTACGACTGATGCGATTATACCGCCGCAGTTGCCGAGATAGATTGCCCGAGAGCCGATGTCCGTTCGAGTGGATTGAGACTGCAAATCACAATTTGTCGAGATGTTCGGACATGCGGAGTCGGGAGAGTTTTCCACGCTTCGAGAGTGTTGTATGACTATTCAGGGTGGAAAGACACCTTCTATGAAGCATCCAGAATATTACGGTGGTGGCATCCCATTTATTAAATCTGGAGATGTGAAGCAGGACATCGTTTCCAAAGGTGCTTTGTCTTTGACCGAGCGGGCTTTAACCGATGCTGGCGTTAAGCTCGTTCCCAATGATTCCGTTCTCGTGGTGACCAGGAGCGCCATGCTCCATAACAAGATGTATTCTGCGTTAAGCGCATGCCGCCTTGCGATTAACCAAGATGTTAAGGCCTTTATTCCACTGCCAGATTATCTGTCGAGCTACTTGCTGTGGGCAATTCGAGTTCATGAGCAAGAGCTGCTTGCAGGCACTAGGAGCGTGAGTACCTGCGCATTAGATTTTGAACAACTGTGCTCAATAGAAGTACAGAAGGCACCAATCCAGAGGCAGGAAGCGTTCGCGTCGTTTGTATCTCAGGTCGACAAATCGAAATTTAGGTTAGGTACTTGCGATGCGACGCCTTGACGTTTCGTTGGTCTACCATCGCGTACCTGAGAGTCGTGTCAATCTTCTTGTGCCCGAGCAAGACCTGTACTTGCTCTATTGGCATGCCCTTATCGATTGCTCTCGTGGCAAGCGTCCGTCGAAACTTGTGCGGATGGACCCTGCCGACACCGAGCGTTCTGCCAAGTTTCCTAAGCATCGCCTCCACGCCGCCGATCTGGAGTCTGTTATGCGGCGCGCGACATGAGACGAAGAGGGCTTCGGAATCGTCGTCGCGACTAGCAAGGTAGTTCTCGAGATGGACCTTCGTCTTTGCATCGAAGTAGACGACCCTGTCCTTGTCTCCCTTACCGTGGACGACGCATTCCCGGTTGATGACATCGACGGCATCTTTGTCGAGCGTAACTAGCTCACCGACGCGCATCCCCGTGGAGCGCAAGAGATCTATCAGCGCAAGGTCTCGAAGGGAACCGCTGCCATCGCGCAGTATTTCGATAACCTCATCGCTGTAAGTCTCTTTGATTGTTTGCGGCGACTTCACTCTCTTGATTCTTCGGACGGGGCTCTTGATGATGTGATCCTCATCTTCAAGCCATGAGTAGAAGCTTGAGATGATCCTGCGAACGTTGTCGACGGTCGTGCGGCTGACGTTCCCGCGCTTTTGGTAGTCGGAGAGGTACGACCTGATTTGCTCCGTTCCGAGATCGCATGCCGGTTCGTCTATGGCTTCGAGGAGTTTCCGAATAGTGGACTCGTAGTAGGAAATGGTCCTCTCCGAGCAGCCCTCCAGTCTCTTGGCCGATAGAAAGCGGTCGAGATAGGAATCATTTTGCTCAACAGAATCGTTGGCGAGTGCTGTTTCGTCGAACAGGCAGTGCGAGAGGACCATTTCAAGCTGCCTGTTCTGGGCTGCATTGAGGTGTGGGAGCATGAGTCTGGCTATGTCGTTGGCGGCTTTTTCAAGGTCCATGAGGCGGTCCTTTCGGTGGGATTCGGTTTGTTGCCTAAATGCTATTTGGTCGAGAGGCTCCGGTTGCGACTTCCCGAGTCGCGCCTTCACTGCGAGGCCTCAAGGGGGCCCACGGAATCGCGCACAAATCTTCGCATGGCTCCGATTGGTGCGGATTGCCGTGGACCTCCCTTGACCCCTCTTCGTTCCGGCGCAGCTTTGCAGGGAGCAAAGCCGACGGCGACGCGCGGCGTCGCCATTCGGCTTTGCCCGCAAGGGCTTGATCTTCAAAGGGCCACGTGCCCGGAACGGAGGAGCGAGATGCAGGAGCTGCTGCCCAGGAAATCACCAAGGAAGTCCCGACGCTGTACGCACAAGACGGTGCCGCGGACCCCATCGCGTATGTGCACCTGTTCAGTTGCCTTAACGGATGGGAGTAGTAAATAGCCCTTTGCGAGGGAGGTCGGAAACGGCCTCCCTCGTTTTTCTTATTTGCATGCCATGGGTGCTGCGGGCTGTGGTGTATATGGTACATACAAACCAGCTACGCAATCTCTCAAACTGTTTAGCTGGGATAATTGTTTACTGGTACGTTTTAAAGTGCTTTCAATTACCGAAGCAACGCCATCAATTCATTTCAAATTAATGCTGACCGGCAGATTGCTTTTGCTCGCAAGGGATCGCTCAGGTTGGTACTCAAATTGTACTCACGACGTTTTGAGTATCGATTGGCTGGTGTTCATAGACGTCGGAAATGAGCACTGACTTCGGGGGTTTCGTTATCGCATATTGCATTTAACCCAAATAGAGGCGCTCTTCATTAGGCATAATGCAAATGAGGAGCGCCTCTGGGTTATTACTTGCTGTTGGTGCAACGCCGTCCAATGCGTGTCTTGGGTGGATGCCCGCCAAGCAAGCTAGGCTCGTCGTAAGCGGAGGCGACGTGGGCGCGGGTTCGTGGCCGTGCACGAGCTATTGGTTTTACGGGTTCTTGGCGCTTGCGCCGGTGGATGGCATGATCGCGTTGTGGCGCACGGCGCGGATGTAACACGCGTTCAACTCGCGTTCGGCGCTGAAGGAGGCCACAGCCGTCACTTCGCGGGAGTTGTCGTTGAGCGGTGTTATCGCTTCGGGCACGTTCCGTAGCCTCAAGGTACTTATGAGCGGAAATGGGACCAAATGAAGCTCGGGCATCAGCTTCGCGACGACGGGGATGGACGCCGTGGGGACGTCGGGGCATCTGAAGACAAGACAGTTGGTTGGATATGCCGAAAAGACGAACGAGCTGAATGGGAGAGTGCTACAATAGCCTAAACGGGAGTCATTAGTGAAAGTGTGGATACCATGAGACACGTATTCAAGGGCAAAAAGCTCGGCTGGGGCGATGATAAGACCGAGGGCGTTTGGTTCGATGCTGACCACTACACCAAAGAAGAGGCTGAGGCGGAGTTCAAGCCTTATCACGGGGTTACTCAGAGAGGTTATGACTACACTGGGTACGAGTATGATGGGGAACGCTATCACCATTACACCTACCTTGGCGAATTCGAGGATGATGATATGCCTACCAGTGATGCCGACCTTTGGAATCGAAAATAGGCATTTTCCTTCCATATAGCCATCGGTGGCCCCGGCGCTTTGCTGTTGATTGCTTTTCGTTCTCCCCTATTAAAGAACAGTGTGGAGCAACGAGAAGCGCACTTCCTTTGTGTTGTGGCTTGATGGCCTTGTGGCAGTTCCAGCATGTTTGAGGCATATTGGTGAGCCGGTACATGGCGTCGCGGCTGATGCGCAGCATCGCGCACGCCTCGTCGGCGCCGAATATCGCGTTGGTCGATGCGATGAGCCTCACCTGGCTCCTGCTAATGCTCTTGGTCATGGTCTCCTCGAGCTCCTCTCGTCTCGAGGCTCCCTCGCATGCCCGGCCGCGGGCGGCTCCCGGGGCGGTCGCCGTCGTCATTTCCTGCCGCCCCTCGACTCGATGTAGGCGTCCACCGACGCCCTCAAACCAGGAGCTTCCTTCCGAGCCTGTACGAGTCGATCTCTCCCGGCCAGATGAGGTCGTATGCCTTACTCCGGCTCGCCCCCATGTACTCCTGCATCTCGATCACCGTCATCCACTCGTCGCGGCCCCGGTTGCCCTCGGGCGCGGCGCATTTCGTAGCGTGCGCCATGGTTGCCTCCAATCTTTCCGCGCGATACGTCTGCGCGGTCCTGTGTGCGTTTACGTCTGCGCGACGATTGAACCGCCTGACGGCGATTGACACGCCCGACAGGAGCGGAGATGGGTCGAGGTGGGTCGAGCTGGTCGGGCCTTCACGAAACGGCCATGAGCCGTACGCCTTAGCTGGCAGCTAAGTCCCCGAAAAGCAAAAGGCGCCCGTGCGGGCGCCTGCCTAGGATCGAAGTTCGTTCAGTTGTGTTCGGAATGCTCGTCTTCCGCGGTGCTGTCGTCCGGGGTCCGGCATCTGTCGTTCGTCTCTTCTTTCGTGTTTGATGTTGCGTGTTCTGCGAGCGACCTTTCGAGGGCCTGCCGGCCCGTTGCCCCAGATGCACCCGGGTAAATGGTATCCATCCGTTGGACACGGCCTGCTGCGGTTGTAATTTCGGACGAGCGAAAGCAGACGAACGGCGCGAGAGGTTAGCGCGGCCTGCGGCTGGCCATGCGGTTTGGGCCGCGGAAAGGCTCTTCTCGCCATACCCGGAGCATCAATGGGAACAGGCGCATCGGGCGTTCAATCTACCTGTATAATGGCGGCATGTTGTTCGGGAAGGAGTTCTTCTTATGGAGCAGGCACTATCTGCCCTGGGCGGTGCTGTCCAGGGCGTTCACCCCTTCGTTATCTATCTTGCGGGCATTAATGCCCTCACGTTCATTCTCTTCGCGATCGACTACGCGATAGCCCGTTACAACCAGGACGAGGATACCGGCCTCATGGACGGCAGGATCTTGACCCTGTTCGCCGTAGCGGGCGGCGCCCTGGGGATGCTCCTTGCCCTTATGATCTTCACCAGGAACCACATGAACAAGCACAACATCGCCTGGTGGTTCAGCGCCATAGTCTTCTTGATTGTGTGGGTGCTTGTCGTGCTCGTTTGGGCCGGAGTCATCGTCGTCGATCTGGAACCGGGCGCTTCGTTCAACGCGCCCGTCATCGTCGCTCTCGGTGCATACCTTCTCGCCATCAACGTCATCACGTTCGCCGTTTTTTGCCTGGACAAGAAGAGGGCGATTGACCGCGGCAGCAGGTTCCCCGAAGCCACCTTGCTTGGTCTCTCGCTCGCGGGAGGGGCCCTTGGAGGCATCGCCGGGATGCGCGTCGCCCACCATAAGACGTCCAAGTGGTATTTCGCGGTGGGGCTGCCTGCCTTCATCATCCTCCACGTCGCGCTGTTTCTTCTTGCCCACGGCGCTGGGCTTGTTTAGGGGGACCTTGAACGGAATCTTTGGTCAACATCCTGACGACCCTATTTCCCGCTTTTGCTTTTCTCGGCATCATACTGTTCGCATGCGATAGGCAGGATAAGCGGAAGATCGAGCTCGAGAAGGTCAAGGCAAAAGCCGAGTGGGACCGTGCGAGCGAGTGTTTCAGGGACGATGTGACCCAGGAGGGGTTCGAGGAGATCGTCGAGGCTACGGGGTGATCCGTCAAAAGGCTCGAGTCCCTTTGCGTGAACGGGCACAAGGTTTACGGGACCGTCGCTTCGCTCAGCGGCATCAGTTCGTGGAAGTTCGTGATCGACTTCGACTACAAGGGCCACCTCACGAGCGACTACACCGTAGCGAGCTCTAACGACGGCTCGGGCATAGCCGAACGCGTGGCAGACCGACCGCCAAGAGGATTAGGTCTTGGACGCCGACGGACCGCATAGTGCGCGCGGCTTTCTGCCCCTATTGCGGTGTCAAGGCGTCCGGTGAAGCAGCGTTCTGCTCTTCCTGCGGGGCTAAGCTGCTGCACGTGCCGAAAAGGCCGTAGCTGGGTTTGCCCGGGGCATCTGACGGCAGGGCGAGCTAGCGTCTCCGAAGAAGCGCTCCCATTTGGGGACGCTTCTCGGATTCTTGGGTTTCTTCCTTTGGGGCCATTTCTTCTTCGCACTTTCCGATGATCGCTGTAGCCTCTTCGGCGGTTATCTCCTCGAGCTCCCGGTACTTACCCACAGCGATGCCGTCAAGGGCCCCTCCCGCGCAGCGAGCCCCCTGTGGGAAACCGTTCCCCGATGGCGAGCCGTCTTTCTAGAGAAACTTCTTGCGTGTCTCCTTAAATATGCCCTTCTTGAAATCGGACCATTTGCCGAAGAACTTCTCGTCCGTCGCGGTGGCTGTATGCTCCGCGTATTTGATCGCCGTGAGTTCCATGGTGCAGATGTAGTCCGCCGCCTGCGAAAGCCGGTACTCGGAGGGCTGCGCCGATCGGTAGACGACGGCGTCCTTCGAGAGCGCGTACTCGACCGCGCGATGGAGCGACTCGGCGATAGAATGCTGGCCGTTGTCGTAATAGACCTTGACCATATCGTAGGATTGCAGCTCCGCGAGGTTGTCGAAGAGGAAGTTCACGAGGTCCCTTCGCATCGTCCCCGCGAGCTTGTCGAGCGAGGCGAACTGCTTGGTCGCGTATGCAAAGGTGTGGTACCTCACGGGCATGTGGCGGAAGAAGACTCGGAACGAGCCGAGCAACATCTTGCGCGTCCTCAAGTCGAGCCCCGAGTACTGGTCCTTGCCGTTCATGAGCGGCGACGCATGGAAGGGTATGTCCGGGAGCCCCTTGGCGCGAAGGGCGCCCTCATATGCCGCGATCGAATCCGCGATGCTCTCGGATTGGTCGTGCATGACGACGGTAAGCAGGTAGTGGCGGTCG
>UMBA01036247.1_pt1 | contig 13865 bp, 6 predicted proteins | sample 1963861 | NCBI WGS metagenome assembly UMBA01 (sample SAMEA4835931, study PRJEB28245) | human gut metagenome | biome: gut microbiome; material: fecal sample | place: Denmark | collected 2008
TGGTCTTAATGGACTTAACGGTGCAAGCGCAGTAGTGCTCGGAGTACTTCTCGGAGGAATGATGTCAGTAGATATGGGTGGCCCTGTAAACAAAGCCGCTTATGTATTTGGTACAGCTTCAATCGCTGCCGGAAACTACAATATCATGGCAGCAGTTATGATTGGCGGTATGGTTCCACCAATCGCAATCGCTCTTGCAACAATCTTCTTCAAGAACAAGTTCACAGCAGAGGAGAGAAAGGCAGGACCTACAAACTTTATCATGGGATTATCATTTATCACAGAGGGTGCAATCCCATTCGCAGCATCTGATCCGCTTCATGTCCTTCCGGCATGTGTAGTCGGTTCAGCAGTGGCAGGTGGACTTTCAATGGCATTTGGATGTACACTCATGGCACCTCACGGAGGAATCTTCGTAGTTCCTACAATCGGAAATCCGTTAATGTATCTTGTTGCATTAGTAATCGGATCTTTCATTGCATGTGGATTACTCGGATTACTCAAAAAGAAAGTAAGTGAATAAGCAATCCTCAATTATCATTTAATCCAACCTATAAACTAATCAACAAAGGCACTGCTTCGGCGGTGCCTTTGTTGTTATGTTGTGATATAAAAATTAAAAGTATAAACATTCTCTGAAATAACAGCCTCATGCCTTGACGAGTGAATTTTCCAAGCTTAAAGTAGTATTAGGATGAAATAGTAAGTCAAAAAAATCAATTATTTATGAGACTTAAATAAAAAAACAGTGAGGCATAAAATGGGCAAGGTTATAGGTATAGATTTAGGAACAACAAACAGCTGTGTGGCAGTATTGGAGAATAATCAGCCGGTAGTCATAACTAACAGCGAGGGTCAGAGAACAACTCCGTCTGTAGTGGCTTTTACAAAGAATGGAGAGCGACTGGTTGGCGAGGCTGCAAAGAGGCAGGCAGCAGTCAATGTGGACAGGACATTTTTCTCAATAAAGAGACAGATGGGAAGCGATTTCAGGGCAAAAGTGGACGGAAAGCTGTATTCAGCTCCTGAGATTTCTTCTATGATTCTCAGAAAGCTGAAAAAGGATGCAGAGGACTATATTGGTGAGGCAGTGACAGACGCTGTAATCACAGTTCCTGCATATTTTTCGGATGCGCAGAGGCAGGCAACCAAGGATGCAGGAAGGATTGCTGGGCTTAATGTGCTTCGAATCATAAATGAGCCAACCTCTGCGGCACTCGCATACGGACTGGACCACGGACAGCAGCAGAAAATTCTTGTCTACGACCTCGGAGGAGGAACCTTCGATGTGTCTGTTATCGAAATAGGGGACAATCTGATAGAGGTGCTTGCCACAGCCGGTGATAATCATCTGGGTGGAGATGATTTTGATGAGAGAATCACGAATTATCTTGTCACAGAGTTTTACAGACAGCAGAATGTGGATCTGAGAAAGGATAATACTGCTATGCAGCGTGTCAGGGAGGAGGCTGAGAAGGCAAAAAAGGTGCTTTCATCCTCATCCTCAACCACTATCAACCTGCCATTTATCACCACTGTAAAGGGACAGCCGGTCCACATGGAGATGAACCTCACAAGGGCTGAGTTTAATGAGATAACAAAGGATCTGGTGGAGAGAACTGCTATTCCTGTCAATCAGGCACTTTCAGATGCGGGAATTTCCGCAGCAGAGCTTGGAATGGTGCTGTTGGTAGGAGGCTCGACACGTGTGCCGGCTGTTGTTGAGGAGGTAAGAAGAATTACAGGAAAAGAGCCTTCACACAACCTAAATCCTGACGAGTGCGTGGCACTCGGTGCAGCAGTACAGGGTGGCAAGCTCGGTGGAGCAATTGTCGCAGGCAGCAGTGCGGCAGAGATTATACTGATGGATGTCACACCGCTTTCACTAGGAATTGAGACAGTTGGTGGTGTCTCAACCAAAATTATTGACAGAAATACGACTATTCCTACGAGATACAGCCAGATTTTTACAACTGCAGGAAGCTTCCAGACCTCTGTGGATATAAAGGTACTGCAGGGTGAGAGGCAGTTTGCAAGGGACAATAAGCTGATTGGAAACTTCAGGCTAAAGGGCATCAAGCCGGCTCCGGCAGGTGTGCCGCAGATAGAGGTGACGTTTGATATAGATGCAAACGGCATTGTGCAGGTTTCTGCAAAGGACCTGGGCACAGGAAAGCATCAGGAGATTACGATTACCGCAAGCTCAAATTTGTCTGATTCTGAGATTGAGCAGGCTATCCGTGAGGCGCAGGAGTATGAGGCAACAGACGGACAGAGAAAGGCTTATATTGATGCAAGAAGTGAGGCTGATACGCTTGTGCGCCAGGTGGAAAATGTCATGGCTGACAAGGAAAAAAGAAAGGCTATGGACAGCGCACAGAAAAAAAGTGTGAAATCATCGCTTTCGTATGTGAAGAAGCTTATTTCAAGGACAAAGCCCGGAAATGTGAGCGAAGAGCAGGCTGCCGAGATAAAGCATGCGGCAGATGAGCTGAGAAATGCGGCAGCGGGATTGATTTAATTATAAAGGGCTGTAATCAGTAGCTATTATTATTCATTTGGCTATTTACGAGAAGCGGATTTTCATATAAAATATGGGTAAGTGGTGAGTATTCAGAACCACCCTGAATAGTTATAATGTTAATTTAAATCCGAGGAAATAGAAAATGAATGCGAACGATAAAACAGAAAAGGTACTAAGAGAAATTCATATCATGCTCTCAAAGGCGGAGCCGTATAAGCCGGAGCCGAGCAGGGTGATCATAAACAAGCAGCAAATGATAGATTTACTTGCTGAGCTGAATAAGTGTATATATGCAATACAGGATGAGTATGAGCTTACTGAACAGAGTCGCAATCACGCAGAGAGAGAGTTCAGAAAGAAGGGGGATCAGATAGTCTGGGATGCAAGCAGAAAGGCTGAGGATGTGTATGCAGCATCGGTTATCTATACGGATGAGGCGCTTTCAAGAGTGCGTGATATCATCAATGATACCAACGAGTCACTTGAAAAGCTGTGCAAGAATATGAAGGATAAGATTGCAGAGCAGGAGAAGATAGTTAAAACTAACCAGTATGAGCTCAAGGGACAGCTTCAGGATTTGTCCGATACGGAGAAGTATCTTAAGATTATCGATGACAGAAATAAGGAGATAGAACGTCAGAAAAATGCAGGTAAACCTGTAGAGGAGCGTACTATTGACAATGAAGAGAAGTCCATCTATGCAAACAGACAGACTGAAATCAAGGTAAATATGGATTATATCAGAAAACTGGGACTTGCTGAGGGCGAGGACCTGGGAGATGGTGTAGTGGGTGAAGTGAAGCTTGCAGACGATACACCTGATGCCGGATTAAATCATAGCAATGATAAGGATGAAGCCAAGGCTGCCGGCTCAAAATCGTCTGTTGATGAGGATTATAAGGCAATAAGCAGAAAAGCCGGCAATCCACCTGTTATCAACACAAAGGAAGGGAAGGAGCTCACAGACGGTATCCACAGAATGTGGCAGAGCATCACCGGAAATAAAGGTAAATGAAACACACCTATGTAATATAAAGCAGCAGTTCAAAACAGAACGGCTGCTTTTTGGCTTATATTTAAAAGTGGGTAATATTAAGCAGATTTTAAGAAAAACAAAGTGGATAATCTGATAAAATATAGCTGACTAACGGCAGGAGAAGGTTTCTGTTCAAAATTCATAGAAGGAGGATAATATGACAATATTAGTTTGTGATGACGACAAGGAAATAGTTGAGGCAATTGAGATTTACCTGATGCAGGAGGGCTACGACGTGGAGAAGGCTTACGACGGCATACAGGCGGTTGAAATTATGAAGAATAAAAAAATAGACCTCATGATAATAGATGTCATGATGCCAAAGCTCGACGGAATAAGAGCTACTCTGCAGATACGAAAGGAAAGCAGGGTGCCGATAATCATTCTATCGGCAAAGACAGAGGATGCTGACAAGATTTTAGGCCTCAATGTGGGAGCTGATGATTATGTCACAAAGCCTTTTAATCCGCTTGAGCTTGTGGCAAGGGTAAAGTCACAGCTTCGCAGATATACCACTCTGTCAAGCAATGATGCAGCCGGAGACAAGGTTTATGAAGCCGGAGGTCTTTTGGTAAATGATGATTTAAAAAAGGTGACTGTGGATGGTGAGGAGGTAAAGCTCACACCGATTGAATACAATATACTGCTTTTACTCCTTAAAAATAAGGGAAAGGTCTACTCAATAAACGAAATATATGAGAGCATATGGAACGAGGAGGCTATAGGCGCCGACAATACAGTTGCTGTGCACATCAGACATATCAGGGAAAAAATAGAGATAAATCCTAAGGAGCCGCGATATCTGAAGGTGGTCTGGGGAGTAGGCTATAAGATAGAGGACAACAAATGAAGCAGTATACGATAGGAAAAAAAGCAGCGGTCATAGTTTTACATCAGCTATGCATGATACTTATGGTGACAGGAGTGTTTGCCACAGGCTATGCATTCAGGCACGATGCGCATGAAAATATTGATATATATACACTAATATCGCTTGCGGGCCTGGTAGGCAGCTTTGTGAGCCTGGCATATATGGCAAACGTGGCAGGCAGAAAATCAGAGGATGATTACACAATATACTATTTACCGATTGACAAGGTATACTCTGATGTGATGCTAGTGATATTTACACTGCTCATGGTATTTATGGGAAAAGTGATTTCAGGCGTAAAAAACCAGCATTTTGACTATGCATCACTCATTATGACGGCCGGCACATTTACTTTTTTGTTTGATCTGGCTTTTATTATTTTATACCAGAGCATTGTAAGGAAGATAAAAGGCAATATACTTTACACACACAGCCTGATGTACAAGGGCTATGAGCTTTTGAAAAGAGTTATTGAGAAAAAGGATATCCACACACAAAAAAATAAAGAGATAATGCGCATACAGGAGGCACTTGAAGCTATCTCGGAAGGAGCGCTTGACACTACACTCAATGTCAATGAGTTTCATGGGCAGCAGAAAAAGGTGGCGGAGGCTGTCAACCATATACGCCAGGGTCTTATGAGCTCGGTAAATGAGAGCCTTAAAAATGAAAAACTAAAGGCAGACCTAATAACAAACGTATCACACGATATAAAGACACCTCTGACTTCAATAGTCAACTATGTTGACCTGCTTAAGAGGGAAAATCTGGAAAATGAAAATGCCAAATACTATATACATGTGCTGGAGGAAAAGTCACAGCGCTTAAAGCAGCTTACAGAGGATTTGGTAGAGACATCAAAGATTACCTCGGGAAATGTGAAGCTCAATATGCAAAAGCTTGATCTGGTTGAGCTTTTATACCAGACCGGAGGTGAATTCAATGAGCGCTTTGAGTCGAGAAATCTGACAATAGTTACAAAAATTCCATCAGAACAGATATTTATCTATGCGGATGGGCGTCAGCTTTACCGCTCTATTGAAAATCTGTATACTAATGCCGCAAAATATGCACTGGAAAATACCAGAGTGTATGTAGAGCTTGAAAAGGCAGATAAAAAGGCAGTTTTTACAATAAAGAATGTGTCTAAGAACGAGCTTGACATAGTAAGCAACGGAAATGTAGACCTGACAGAGCGTTTTGTGAGGGGAGAGAGGTCGAGAACCACTGAAGGAAGTGGACTTGGACTTTCGATTGCAAAGAATCTGACCCATTTGATGGGAGGAAAATTCGAAATTAAGGTAGATGGTGATTTATTTATTGCCACAATTACCTATAATATTATATAATAGTAAATAAAAGAATTTTGAAATACACATACGGAGGTAGAATAAGTGAAATTATATGAAAATGGTGCTTACCTTTTAAACGGTAAGGAAGTAATAATTGATGGACCGGAGGCTCAGGCAGCTGTCAAAAGCAAGACCGGCATGGACATCGATAAACAGACAGCTAAGCAGGAGACAATTGCTTACGGTATTTTAAAGGAGCACAATACATCCGGCAATATGGACAAGCTTCAGATTAAGTTTGATAAGCTTACATCGCATGATATCACATTTGTAGGTATCATTCAGACAGCACGAGCTTCAGGACTTGAGAAATTCCCTATCCCGTATGTACTTACAAACTGTCACAACAGCCTTTGTGCAGTTGGTGGAACAATCAATGAGGATGACCACATGTTTGGTCTTACATGTGCAAAGAAGTACGGCGGAATCTATGTACCACCTCATCAGGCAGTTATCCATCAGTTTGCACGAGAGATGCTTGCCGGTGGCGGAAAAATGATACTTGGTTCTGATTCACATACACGCTATGGTGCACTTGGTACTATGGCAGTCGGCGAGGGTGGACCTGAGCTTGTTAAGCAGCTTCTCGAACAGACATATGATATTGATATGCCTGAGGTTGTAGGCATTTACCTGACAGGAGAGCCAATCAAGGGCGTTGGACCACAGGATGTCGCACTTGCAATTATCGGAGAGGTATTCGGAAACGGCTTCGTAAAGAACAAAGTTATGGAGTTTGTAGGACCGGGTGTGTCTAATCTGAGCGTTGACTTCCGTATAGGTGTCGATGTTATGACAACAGAGACTACATGTCTTTCTTCTATCTGGAGAACAGATGATCAGGTTAAGGAATTCTTTGAGATTCACGGTAGGGCTGAGGACCACAAGGAGCTTAATCCGGGTGAGGTGGCTTACTACGACAGATTTATTGAGATTGACTTAAGCCAGATCCGCCCAATGATAGCTATGCCATTCCACCCAAGCAATACCTATACTATCGATGAGCTCAATGCAAACCTCATGGATATTCTCGATGACTGTGAGAAGAGAGCTGAGGTAAGCTTTGACGGCAAGGTGAAGCTTGATTTAAAGAGTAAGGTAAGAGACGGAAAATTGTATGTAGACCAGGGAATCATCGCAGGCTGTGCAGGCGGTGGATTTGAGAATATCTGCGATGCGGCTGACATATTAAACGGACATTCAATCGGAGCAGACGAGTTTACACTGAGTGTTTACCCGGCATCTACTCCAATATACATGGAGCTTGTGAAAAACGGAGCTGTAGCAAAGCTTCTTGAGACAGGTGCAATCGTAAAGACTGCTTTCTGCGGACCTTGCTTTGGTGCAGGAGATACACCTGCCAACAACGCATTCTCTATCCGTCATTCAACAAGAAACTTCCCTAACAGAGAGGGTTCTAAGGTACAGAACGGACAGATCAGCTCAGTGGCACTCATGGATGCACGTTCAATCGCTGCAACAGCAGCAAACAAGGGCTTCCTTACATCAGCAGCGGATATTGATGTCAACTTTACAAAGCCAAAATATTTCTTTGACAAGACTATATATGAGAACCGTGTATTTGACAGCCATGGAGTGGCAGATCCTTCAGTTGAAATCCAGTTCGGACCAAACATTAAGGACTGGCCGGCAATGAGTGCGCTTCCGGAGAATATGCTCCTTAAGGTGGTTTCAGAGATTCATGATCCTGTTACTACAACAGATGAGCTCATTCCTTCAGGAGAGACATCTTCATATCGTTCAAACCCTCTTGGACTTGCAGAGTTCGCACTTTCAAGAAAGGATCCTGAGTATGTAGGCAGAGCAAAGGAAATCCAGAAGGCCCAGAAGGCTATAGAGAGTGGTGAGTGCGCAGGAAAGGCTGTTCCTGAGGTTGCTGAAATCATGGGAGTAGTAAAGAAAAAATTCCCTGAGGCAAGCCATGAGAATATGGGCTTCGGAAGCACAATTTTTGCTGTTAAGCCGGGTGACGGCTCAGCAAGAGAGCAGGCTGCCAGCTGCCAGAAGGTACTCGGAGGCTGGGCAAATATCGCAAACGAGTATGCCACAAAGAGATACCGTTCAAACCTTATCAACTGGGGAATGCTTCCATTCATCATCGATGAGGGAGAGCTTCCGTTCCACAACCTCGACTATATCTTCCTTCCGGGAATCAAGAAGGAAATCGAGGATGCAAAGACGGAGTTTGAGGCATATGTTGTCAAGGATGGTGAATTAAAGCCATTTACACTGAAGATGGGTGAGCTCACAGATGATGAAAGAGAGATAATATTAAAGGGATGTCTCATCAACTATAATCGTAAATAAGGAGAGTTTAATCCGATGGAAGAAACCGGAAAAGCTGGTAAAAAATCAAACATTGAGATAAATGCAGATAAGGGTGCGAAGCAGAATTCGCACCCGGGGCGTGAGGAATGGCCACATCTGATCAGAATAGGTGTCATGGTATTTGTCACGTTTGCAGTCAGTATACTGTTTTTCTTTGCACTGTACAGATTTGAGGGCTTTGCAGGCATATGGAGCAAGCTGCTTGCGGCAGCAATGCCTATTATAATGGGACTTGTGCTTGCATACCTGATGAATCCTGTCATGCTGTGGCTGGAAAGATGCTTTAAAAAGCTTCTTTCCAAAAAGATGAAAAGCGAAAGCAAGCTGCGAAAGGTTTCAAGAGCTCTTGCAATCACAGGCTCGGTTATTATTCTTGTAGCAATTATTTCGCTCCTCATTGCGGCTATTGTGCCTTCTGTCATAGCAAGTATATCGGGACTTATGAAGACACTGCCAAATGATGTTGCGGCATTCATTAACATGATAAAGAACGGCAATTTCGGGGACAGCAAAATTGCTGAGCTCGCGAGCACAGGTTTACAGAATGCAACCGACTACATTGAGAATTATGCCACAGAAAAGCTAATTCCTGAGGCACAGAAGTATGTTGCACAGATTACAACCGGTGTGATTTCGGTAGTCAGAGGCTTATTTAATTTTATTATCGGAATAATCGTGATGGTCTATGTGATGAGTATTCAGGAGACTCTCGCAGGACAGAGCAAAAAGATAATATATGCTGTCTGCAAGCCAAAGACAGGCAATATCATCATTGAGACGATCAGAAAGACAAATGAGATTTTTGGAGGCTTCATAAGCGGTAAGATTATAGATTCACTGATTATAGGTGTGATTGCATATTTCGGATGTCTGATTTTAAGGATTCCATCATCGGTGCTCGTTGCAGTGATTATCGGCGTCACAAATGTGATTCCGGTATTCGGACCGTTTATCGGTGCAATTCCATCGTTACTCATAGTAGTAATTCAGAGTCCGTGGCATGCGCTTTATCTTCTGATATTTATTGTCGTGCTGCAGCAGGTGGATGGTAATATAATAGGGCCTAAGATACTTGGCTCATCTACCGGTCTTTCGACCTTCTGGGTTATGTTTGCCATACTAATCGGCGGAGGAATGTTTGGTTTTCTTGGAATGTTACTTGGTGTTCCAACCTTTGCTGTGATATACTATATTGTGAAAAGAGTTGTTAATTATGCTCTCAGGAAAAAGAAGCTTCCTGAGGACACAAGGGATTATACAAAGACAACAGGCGTAGATACAAAAAATAATAAGCTTAAATACGAGTAGGTGAAATAAGTGGATAAATACGAATACAATCTCAAGCTGGATCAGATAAAAGCCCTAAGCGCCGAGGAGGGCTATATGAGCGCAGCAGAGATTGCAGATAGCATAAATTGGAACAAAATTAAAAATGTAAATACACTCGTTAAAATCGGCGAAATCTACGAGAAGGCCGAGAGATACCAGGATGCAAGGGACATACTTTTAATGGCCTATGACCGTTCACCAATCGGCAGGATGATTATATACAGACTGGCTGAGGTCGCCATCAAGATGGGTGATTATGATGCTGCTACAGAGTATTATGATGAGTTTGTTGAGATAGCGCCTCATGATGATATGAAGTATGTATTAAGATATGCCATCAAAAAAGGGCAGGGAGCTTCATTTGATGAGCTTATCACTATTCTTGAAGAGTACAAGGATGAAGAATACACTGAGGAGTGGGCATACGAGCTTGCATATCTATACCACAAGGCCGGAAAAGCCGATAAGTGTATAGATGCCTGCGATGAGCTCATTCTGTGGTTCGGAGACGGACCATATGTGGAGCGTGCGCTGGAGCTTAAGATGCTTTATCAGCCACTTACCAAGGCTCAGGAGGAAAAGTACAGACGATTCAAGGCAGAGAAGGAAAAGCCGGCTAAGATAAATGATGAGGCTGAGGTCACTGAGATAGGTGCCATGGAGATGGTAAAGGGCGGAGAGATAGTGCATGATGACGTAACTATTCCGCAGATTACTGTAAATCAGGAGAAGTTCAATACTGTAAATTTACAGCAGGAGATTGCCAAGGGTATGCAGCAGATCATGGAGGCCAAGGGCAAGAATGAAGTTGCTGATACGATGGATACCATCAAAAAGATAGTTGAGGATATTCCTTATCTCAAGCTCGAAAAGGAGCAGGAAGAGTATGTACAGCAGCCGGAAGAGACAGAGCATATCGCTACAGATGAAGAGATAGATGGTTCACTTAAGTTGAATTTCAAGGAGCTTTTGGGTGAAGACGCTGACGGACAGATGTCTATGGTCATGAGTGAAAAGACTCAGCTTGAGCATCAGATTACAGGACAGATGTCTATACAGGATGTGCTTGAAGAATGGGAAAAGACCAGACATGCGGCTGAAATTGCACTTAAAGAGGCTGAGCAGCAGAAACTTGAGTCAGCTAAGGCAAGAGCACTTCAGGAGGCAGGAGACATCATGGAGAGACTAAATGATGTCATTCCAAAGCTGGATGCAGGTGTCACTCCGAAGGAACTTCTTGAGGAGGAGTATTTGAAGGTCCCGGTTGATATTATAGAGCAGAAAGCTGCCGTGAAGGAGCCTGAAGAAGAGCAGAAACCGGATATGCAGGAGCTTTATGCAGAGGAGACTGTGGATGAAGTACAGGAGCCGCAGGAAGCACCGGAAGAGGCTATAGACGAAGTGCAGGAGTCACAGGAAGCACCGGAAGAGGCTATAGACGAAGTGCAGGAGTCACAGGAAGCACCTGAAGATGCTGCAGATGAAGCCAAGGAACCGGTTGGAGAGCCGGAGGATATAATTATGGCAGAGGAGTCTGAGAAAGACGAGATACTCATGCAGCCGACTACCATGATGCCTGAAATAACAGATGATATGTTAAATGTCGATGATGATACATCAGATGATGAGGCTTCACAGGAGAAAGAAAACGTTTCTGAGAAGAGAGATTTTGATCATGTGACATCATTTATCGAGCAGGAAATAGCCAAGATGACAGCAAAGAATCCGGGACTGGAGAAGAAGCTGGATATGGCTAAGACAAGAAAAATGCCGGATATTTCATTGCCGGAGGATTTAGACAGCGAAGAAGATGACTCGAAATTGAAAGAAACAAAACATATAAAAGAGCTTACAAGCGAACAGAAAGCTATATTTTCATATTTCATACCGGTAAAGGGTATGGAGGATCAGATCTGCAAGGCATATAATGCAGTGCTTGATCATTTCAACAGGAAAGAAAACGCATCCACAGGCAACCTCATTATACAGGGAGAGCAGGGTTGCGGAAAGACAATGCTTGCTACAAGCTTTATAAAGGTATTACAAAAAGATGGTGAACAGCTTACAGGAAAGATGGGTAAGATTGATGCTGCCGCACTCAATAAAAAGGATGTGCAGCAGGTAGTCAGAAAGATAACAGGAGGCTGTCTCATCATAGAAAGAGCCGGTGATATCGACCGCAGCATAGCTGCCCAGCTATCATTTTTGATGGAGCATGATATTACAGGAACACTCTATATACTTGAGGATACATCAAAGGGTATAAAGAAGGCTCTCTCAATGGATGAGGGCTTTGCATCCAAGTTCACGGAAAAGATATCGGTTCCTATTTTTACAAATGATGAACTCGTATTGTTTGCCAAATCGTACTCTGCAGAGCTTGGGTACAAGATAGATGAGATGGCTATTCTGGCATTGCATAACAGAATCAGCAATATTGAGAGGATAGACCAGGCTACCACTCTGACAGAGGTCAAGGATATAATTGACGAGGCCATAGACAGGGAGGCTCACAGCGGACTTAAGAAGGCTATAAGTATTCTGACAGCCAGGCGATATACAGATGATGACCGAATTGTACTCAAAGAGGATCATTTCAGGGAAAAATAAATACTTATGGGGGGTATATATATGTGTAATTTTACAGCAATGGATTGTTACCTGTTTGGTCAGGCAACACACTATGATATCTACAAGAAGATGGGTGCTCACTTAGCTGAGCGTAAAGGAAAAAAAGGAGTGTGCTTTGACGTCTGGGCGCCACATGCGAGGGAAGTATACGTGTTTGGTGAGTTTAACGACTGGAATGAGACCAGTCATGAGATGAAGCGTGTAGAGCCGGAAACCATGGGAGTGTATGAGCTTTTTGTACCGGGAGCGCAAAAGGGTCAGATGTATAAGTTTATTATAGTCACTGAACAGGGTGATAAGCTGTACAAGGCGGATCCATACGCAAACTACGCAGAGCTTCGTCCGGGAACAGCGTCAATCATCACAGATATCGAGCACTTCACATGGACTGACAAAGAGTGGATGGATAAGAGAGCAGCAAAGTCAGATGCTGATGTATATTCTTCACCTATGGCTATATATGAGTGCCATCCGGGCTCATGGATGAGACATCCGGGCAGGGATGATGAGGGCTTTTATACATACAGGGAGCTTGCAAAATCACTCATATCCTATGTGAAAACTATGGGATATACACATATTGAGCTTATGGGTATTTCAGAGTATCCGTTTGATGGCTCATGGGGATATCAGGTGACAGGCTACTATGCACCTACATCGAGGTATGGAGAGCCTGAGGATTTTGCATACTTTGTTGATCAGTGCCATAAAAATAATATCGGAGTAATCCTCGACTGGGTACCTGCACATTTCCCAAAGGATGCGCATGGACTTGCCAATTTCGACGGAACAGCCACATATGAGTATGCAGACCCAAGAAAGGGAGAGCATCCCGACTGGGGCACAAAGATATTTGACTACGGTAAGAATGAAGTAAAGAACTTCCTTATCGGAAGTGCACTTATGTGGATAGAAAATTACCACGTAGACGGACTCCGTGTGGATGCAGTTGCGTCAATGCTTTATCTTGACTATGGAAAGAACGACGGACAGTGGGTGCCAAACAAGTTTGGAGGAAATAAGAACCTCGAGGCAGTAGAGTTTTTCAAGCATATCAATACACTCATACTTGGAAGAAATCACGGAACTGTAATGATAGCCGAAGAGTCTACCGCATGGCCAAAGGTAACAGGCAAGGTAGAGGAAGACGGACTGAACTTCAGCTACAAGTGGAACATGGGATGGATGCATGACTTCCTTGATTATATGAAGCTGGATCCATATTTCCGTAAAAATAACCACAACAAGATGACATTTGCGATGAGCTATAATGAGAGTGAGAAATATATTCTGGTACTGTCACATGATGAGGTGGTACATCTGAAGTGTTCTATGCTCAACAAAATGCCGGGCTTAGAAGGGGATAAATTCAAGAACCTCATGGCAGGATATGCATTTATGATGGGACACTGTGGAAAGAAGCTTCTTTTCATGGGACAGGAGTTTGCACAGAAGCAGGAGTGGAGTGAGGAAAGAGAACTCGACTGGTATCTGCTTGAGAATCCGGAGCATAAAAAGATCCAGAACTGGGTAAAGGAGCTGCTTCACCTCTATAGGAGAAACCGCTGTCTGTATGAGCTGGATTCAAGCTGGGAAGGCTTTGAATGGATAAATGCAAACGATGCAGACAGAAGCATCTTCAGCTTTATCAGAAAGAGCAAGGATGGCAAGAATAATATGCTCTTTGTCATCAATTTCACACCGGTAGAGAGACCTGATTACAGAGTCGGAGTGCCAAAGCACAAGACATATCAGCTCGTTTTAGATAGTGAG
>UMBA01013632.1_pt1 | contig 13415 bp, 19 predicted proteins | sample 1963861 | NCBI WGS metagenome assembly UMBA01 (sample SAMEA4835931, study PRJEB28245) | human gut metagenome | biome: gut microbiome; material: fecal sample | place: Denmark | collected 2008
AATCTTTCTTTTAGCTATTGTCACTAAATATTTTAGAATTTTTTATTTACATAAAAAGCACCGTCAAACGACAGTGCTTCAATATTTTTCTACTTTTCAACTAACTTGGTAGCCTCTTCTGCAGTATTTTGAGTCTTAACTTTTAAACCTTTGAAAGTAACATCACTTGCCTTTACATAAACACTGCCAATATTTTGCTTAACCCAAGTGTATTCATATTTACTATGTGGATCACGCATTGAAAAAGTAGTACCAATTAAGTGATAGAAAAGTTCTGCTTTCTTTTCACTAGGTACCCAAATGTAACGAGCATAATCAACCTGATAATTGTTCTCAGGCAAAAAGTTGCCACGAGCTGCCTTTTCCAAATATTTGCCACCTAAATCAACTAGCTGACCTTGATCATTGTAAAGTGGTGTAGTCTTTTCTAGGCCTTGTTTAAAAGTAACCAACGATTGAGTTGATTCCGCAAAATTATGATTATCATCCATGAAGAATCTAAAGCTAAAATTACCCTCATCTTCATCTGGATAATCACCTGCATCAGTCCAGTACAAGAATTGGTCCTTGGTGCCAGCTATTCTGACGTACAATTGTGGGTCAGTGTAGTCAGTATCGATCAAAACCTGATCAATCTTAACTTTGCTACCAGCACGAACAACTTTAGAAGTTTCCTTTAAATCTTTGTTCAAAACATACATATCAGCACGGGGAATTACATAAGTTGGTTGCTTTGTGAAGACATATTGACCATTGATTTTACTTACATTCAGTGCCTTAACATAAGCACCGCTGCCAACGTAATAGTAAAGTTCACGTGAAGTTTCTGTCAATTTGCCAGCATATTTAATCTTTTGATTACGAGTTACAGTTACCTTGCCACCACGATATGATTTCAAACGCTTGCCGTTTTTGTCATAAACGTAACCTTTACGAGCAATATTAATTACACCCTTGTTGCTAATACTGCCTAAGCAATTAGACTTAATATAACCATTGTCACCAAGCCACACGTAATTTTAACCATTATTAATTCTGATTACTGGAAAACTATCGCTTGACAGAAGTGAAATGCGACTAGTAATCCAAACAGGCTTACCATAAGTCTTAATTGTGCTATTACTCTTAACTTTTTTCTTGCCAGTATAAAAATTACCCTTTTCGTTATAAAGCGTGATACCATTTGCACTAGTTTTAATTGTTTTTTTGATGGCTTTCTTGCTAGCTGCAAAAACCGGCTCATTGTTTTGAGTCAAAGCGATAGCTGGACTCAATGCCATTAAAGTTGCAGCTGAAACTAAGATGATTTTTTATTGAGTTTCATAATTTTATCTCGTAAAATATATACTTTTAATTTTTATTTTAGTTTTTCTTATGAATATAGTCTATCTTTATGCCCTCTACAAATTTTTATACATTCAATACCTAAAGAACTACAATAGTGATGTATAGAGGTACAGCCAAAGCACTCGCACTCTGAATAACAGAAAGGAAGATTTCATGAAATATCTATCAAGAAATCAAGCAGAACAATGGCTGAATCAACATACGCTTTATGGGCAAAAGAAAAAATTATTCACTAACAAGTTTATGAAGAGATTGAAGAACTCCTATCGTTTGTTTCCCGACAAACACACCATCTTCGGGAAAAAATACAGCTTGTTGGAACTAAAGGAATATGCTCATGATGTAAACCCTAGATAATTTGCTTAAGCAAAAAGGCACCACTTAAATGCGATGCCTCTTATTATACATATTTTTACTAAAATGACAGGTTGATACCTTTCATCAAATGATTCAAGATTATATTATATTTTAAGGAGAACTCATGAAAAAAGTAACAGACTTACCTGATAAAAATAAACGCCCAAAGAATAAACCGCGAAAACAGATTAAAGTTAATAGTTTTGCAACGGCAATGTTGGCTAAGGCTGAACAAGATAAGTACAAAGGTCCACAAGCCGTTGATGAGAACGGTCATACAAAAGAAGATCCTAAAGAAAAATATGAAAATGATGCTGTTACGGAATTCTGGAATGCTCTCTTTCCTAAAATCGATTCTGAGATAGCGAAAAAGGATAAGCGTAGAACTAAAATTGATCCTTCTAAGGTGATTAATTTTAAGGATAAGAAATAAGACATTTAAAAATGAAGAGAAAAATTATTACTGTAGTTTTAAGCATACTCGCAGCTATTAGTTTTATCACTATATTCAACAACGGTCTTAATAATAAAAAGGTTGAAGCAACTCGGCTTCATCGTTATACCATACCTGCACGTTATTGTGGACATTGGCAGAATAAAAAACACAAATGGCAATGGATAAATATCACTAAACATACTATTTGTGGTGAATATCTGTCAAAGCATCCAATGACTACTTATCATGGTTCTAATGCTTTGAACATGAGAATGAAACCATCTACACATTACTATTTAGCTTGGCGAGGTGGAAAAAATCTTTGGTTCTGTTGTCCAGGTGGTGAAGAAAGTAATGTCTATCGTAGTGGATCTAAATTAAAATTTCGTGTTGATACATGGACAATGACTTTACAACGTCGTTAAACAATAGCATCCCCATTAACTAAAATGGGAATGCTATTTTTATTTTTTTATTTTCACATTAACCTGATACTTTACAGGAATTATCTCGGCCAAGTTATCCTTCAAAGGATTTTTTATCTTGTAAATAATAGGTTGCTTTTTTACATCAAATACTCGATAAATCCAATAATTAGAAAGAGATAATGCATGTTGTCTTTCATTTTCAGTCATAATAAAACTAAATTTATTACTTACTTTATCAGTGGTACTTTTAACTTCAATTTGTCTCGGAGTACCATCTTTTTCAAAAGAAAGAATATCATACCCAATAGTATCAGATTTCTTTGATTGCCATTGAATCTGCCTTTGAAGATTGCCAAATTCTGCTAGCCTTTTCTTTTCGTATTCAAATACTTCTCTCTCACCCAATTCTCCTACATCTAGGTTAGCTTTCTGTTTGGTTACATAGTCTACTTTAGAAATGAATCTCTTTTGAGATTGTGGATTTTTAGCTTTATATTTTACAGCTGTTTTATTAAAAGCAACTGGAAACTCTGGACTATCTTCTCTAGGAGGCAATGGTACTATTTGTTCAAGTTTGACTGCTTTATAGTTCTTGCTACCATTAAACTGATTTTCTTCACCTAATTTATATGCAGCTGGAAAAAGGTGATAAAAGTAATTACCAAATTTGATATTATTCCAATTTTTAGTAGCATTATCTTCATACTTCAATTTTAAAAGGAGTCGTTGTTTTTCAAAAAGTGAGATATTTCTTGAAACCGAATTCCCATAGAATTGAAATACAAAATAATCCAACATTCTTTTAGAAAAAATATTTAAGTACTTTTCTGGATAATATATCGACAGAATTTTCATTTTAACCATGGGTGCAAGAGGATGAGTTTCAATTACTTTCTGATTATTTGAATTCCCAGCTTCAATCAAATCTGCAATTGATTCTCTTAATTTTTTAAAGGACAATTTTAAATTTGGATTATCTTTAGGGGTCTGCCATACTTTATTAATTAAGTATTTTTGATATTTCTGACTATAATAAATACCAAATTTTGAAGCTGTTGCGCCTTTAATGCTTCCTAATCCACTAAGTTCTCTTTCAAGACGATTACAAAAACTATCTTTGTTACCTTTTCCTTCAATATATTCAGCTACAGTCATCTTGTTTCTGATGTAGTCTACTGGAAAAGTATTAATAAAATTGCTTCTTAAATCTTCTAAAATTTGATCCTGAGAATCATAGGAATCTAGCATATAGTCAAATTGTGTTAGGCTTCGCATAACATTTACCTCCGCGTTGCATCTTATCAAGAGTATTCAGTTTTAATACTGAATGTAATAATAGAATTATTTTATTCTAACTCCTTAATGTAAGACAAGTATAAGAAAGTTAAGTTTATACCATAAAAAAGCTCCGCTTTACACGGAGCTTTTTCATATCTAGTTCAAATTAAGGTCTCTTCCAACCAGTAATTTGGTTATATGGAACTTGGAATACATGGCCGTTATTACCTTCAACTTCAACTACATATTCACCATCACCATTGATCATCAAATCTGGATAATTAAGATTTACTTCTTTACCTGCCTTCAAAGTCATTCTAGGATAATCAAGATCAGGAATGGAAACCACATTAACTGTTGGGACGAATGAAATCTTTCCCTTAGAATTAGTGTATTTCTTGATATTTGCTAACTTATCTTTATAAGTGCCATCATAAGTCTTAAAGTCTAAGTCAATTGAATTTGGTATTACCTTCGTTACCACCAAATTCAATTTCAGGGCCATTATTACCACCATGAACAGAAACATCTATTTCATCATCTTCACTTGGAATTTTGATAGCTTAGCCCTTAAGAACTTTAGAATCTCCATCATCGTCATATGCTTTGGTATCACGAATAGCAACCAAGTTACCATTCTTTCTATTCTTCAACCAACCCTTGTATACAGCAAGCTTAGCTGGATCTACTGGTGCAATATCGTCATCAGTAGTATCTGAAGAATTGTTAGAAGTACTTTGATCAGTTTTTTTCACGGCTTTTTTCTTTGCCGAAGCCAAGTTAGAAACTAAAACGTACTTGTTCTTGCCAATACGCGCATATTTCTTACCCCTGATGGTCTTATAACCGTAAATCTTGATTTTCATGCCCTTCTTCAAATACTTCTTATGAGTGCGTTTACCATGGCTAGTGTAAATAGCGGCATTACGTTTCAACTTTCTAGAAACAGTTTTTGCTTCAACCACCTCTGCATTGCTATTAGCAGCAATTGCAGTTGTACCAACTGATAGCAAGGTAATTGCGGCCATGCTAGTAAACAAAGTCTTTTTTTAATTCATTTTCTAAATCCTTATTACTAAAAGATTTTCTCTTTTATATTTTAATATCTCAAGACTCAAAAACAGGCATATCTGCAATATTACAGGAGCAAATCATGAATTTAATTTTTATCTAATACAAAAAAGCATCCCCATCGGGATGCTTTTAACTTTTTCTAATAAATGCCATAACCTGTCACAGGAATATAAGGCGTCCAATTGAAATCATACTCAGCTAGTTTTTCTAACTCCGTATTACCATCAATAATCGCAGTAACGCCTTGCGCAATCATCAGGTTCATCTTCTTCGGTCTCTCTGGATGTTCAGTAAATGGCACCAACACTACTGGCTTATGATTTGCACGCATGAAGCCAATTTCAAACGCACAACCATCGTCTAAAACATCCATATCATACAAAAACACGCCACAAGTAGCACTGTTGATCCCATTAAGGTCATTTTGGAAAGTACCCACTCGCCAGGTCATGCTTCTTTGGCCACCAATTTCTGGATTCTTCTCTTCCGGATCAACAAAATCATAATCGAATGGAAAATGTACTTTGGCAATGGTTGGATTCTTAGCCATTATTTCTTTTGCCCTTTCCACTCGCTCATGATCTATCTCTCGATTGAATGACCCACCTAAATAGATCTTACCGGTTGCGATTTTCTTTTGCATTTAGTTTTTCCTCTCAGAATATTAATTTTAAAAGCAGTATATCACATATTATTCGTTTTTTGCACTATATATAGACATAATTTGCTTATTTTAAATTTTATATTGACATAACACGTACATTAATTTATTATTTTAATCGAATCATTCTCAAAATAATATCAATTCTGGAGGTAGAAATGAACTCAAAGTTCAAAAAGATTTTATCAGTTGGTGCGATTGTATTTGCGGCAGGTTTAGCCTTAACCGCTTGTTCGGGCAAGAAGCAAGGTGCTTCAACTAACAAGGATACCAAACACGGTATTGCCTTAATCACCGACCAAAACGGTGTTGACGACCATTCCTTTAACCAAGCTGCGTGGGCTGGATTTAAAGCTTACGGTAAAGAACATGGCTTAAAGCAAGGCAAGGGCGGTTATCAATACTTCCAATCGAGTGGTCCTTCCGATTTCGTTCCCAACTTCGACCAAGCTTCTAAGGCTGGTTATCAAACCATCTTCGGTGTCGGTTTCGAATTACAACAAGCAGTTAGTCAGGCTGCCAAGAAGAATCCTAAGAAGAACTTCGTAATCGTCGACAGTGTAGTTAATGGTCAAAAGAATGTTGCTTCTGTCACCTTCAAGAGTAATGAAGCTTCCTATCTCGGCGGTTTAGCTGCAGCTTACACAACTAAGACCAACAAAGTCGGCTTTATCGGTGGTGCCAAATCAGCCATCATTGATTTATTTGAAGCTGGCTTTAAGCAAGGTGTAGCCGATGGGGCTAAGGCGCTTCATAAGAAGATCACCGTTCAAACTCAATACATCGGTAACTTCACTGCTACTGATAAAGCTAAGTCAATTGCTCAATCAATGTACGCTAACAAGGTAGACATTATTTACCAAGCAGCAGGTAACGCTGGTAACGGTGTCTTCCAAGAAGCTAAGGATTACAACCAAACATTACCAGCCGACAAGAAAGTTTGGGTAATTGGGGTTGATGTTGATCAATCCGGATTAGGTAACTACACTGCTAAGAACGGTAAGAAAGCTAACTTTACTTTAACTTCTGTCTTAAAGGGCTTGAACGTTGCCACTAAGAGTATTGCCGATGATGCTTACAACGACAAGTTTCCAGGTGGCAAGCACCTTGTTTACGGCTTGAAGGACAACGGTGTTTCTATTACTAAAGGTCAATTAAGTGACAAGGCATGGCAAGCTGTTCAAAAGGCTCGTACTCAAATCCTCGATGGCAAGATCAAGGTTGCAACCAAGCCAAGTAAATAAATCTTAACAGTCAAAAACTCTTCGTCTTGGCGGAGAGTTTTTTAATAGAAAACGAAAAATTATGGAAAAACAAAATACAGTTATTGAAATGAAGCATATCGTTAAAGACTTTAACGGATTTAAAGCCAATAACGATATTAATCTAAAATTACATCAAGGTGAAATTCTAGCACTGCTCGGAGAAAATGGTGCGGGTAAATCAACTTTGATGAGTATTCTCTCCGGCTTGCTTGAACCAACTTCTGGTGAAATTATAGTCAACGGTCAAAGAGTTACTATTGATAACCCATCAGCTGCTAAAAAACTAGGTATTGGAATGGTGCATCAACACTTTATGCTCGCTCATTCTTTTACCGTTTTAGAAAACATCATCTTAGGTCACGAAACGACTAATGGTCCTTTCTTAGACATTAAAAAAGCACGTGAAAAAGTCTTAGCCCTTTCAGAGCGCTATCACCTAGCCATTGATCCTGATGAAAAAGTAGCTAACATCACCGTTGCCCAACAACAAAGAGTAGAAATTCTTAAAGTTCTCTACCGTGGGGCCAATATTCTTATCTTTGATGAACCTACCGCAGTTTTAACGCCTCAAGAAATTACTGAATTTATGACTATTCTTAAAGGACTAGCTCACGAAGGCAAATCGATTATTTTGATCACTCATAAACTAGAGGAAATCAAACAGGTTGCTGATCAAGTAACTATCATTCGAGCAGGGCAAGACGTTGGAACTTATTCAGTTAAGAAGATTAGCGACCAACAAATGGCAGAGTTAATGGTTGGTCACTCTGTAGAAATGAAATTGACTAAAAAAGCAGAAAAGCTTGGCAAGAAAATTCTTAAAGTTGAAAATCTTCAAGTTAAAGAAAGTCGTGGTAATTTAGCAGTTAAAGATCTTTCCTTCTCTATTCGTGCAGGTGAAATCCTAGGAATTGCTGGTATCGACGGCAATGGACAAGACGAATTGGTTGAAGCTATCACGGGATTACGCCGAGTAGACAACGGTCACGTAATTATTAAAGATAAAGATATGACCAATAAATCCACCAGAAAGATTACAGAACAAGGCGTAGCTAACATCCCCGCCGATCGACAAAAATATGGTCTGATTTTACAAATGTCCATTGCGGATAACCTCACTTTGCAAAGCTACTATCAGCAACCATTTTCTAGACATGGCATTATCAACTTTACAGTAATCAAGGAACATGCTCAAAAAGCCATTAAAAAGTTTGATATTAGAACCACCAGCAGTGATCTTCCAGCTGGTGAACTTTCCGGTGGTAATCAGCAAAAAGTAATTATTGCCCGGGAACTTGAAAGAAACAGCGACTTAATCATCGCCTTCCAGCCCACCCGTGGCTTAGATGTCGGTGCAATTGAGTATATTCACAAACAATTATTAAAAGAACGAGACGCGGGTAAAGCTATTTTGCTTGTTTCTTATGAATTAAACGAAATCATGCAGTTATCTGACAGAATTCTGGTTTTACATCATGGTCAAAAATCTGGGATCGTTCAACCAGAACAAACCACCAAAACCGAATTAGGTCTTTTAATGACTGGCGTGAAGAAAGAAGGAAAAGATCTTGATCAAAGTTTCAGCTAAAGAAAAACGGTATCTGGTACCGCTTATCTCTGTAATTGCCGGTTTCTTAGTCGGTGCAATAATTATGCTTATTTGGAGCTACAATCCAATAACTGCTTATGCATCTATGTTTTCTAGTGCTTTAGGCAATATGAATGGCTTAGGAGAAACAATTCGTGAAGCCACTCCCCTTCTTTTTACCGCAGTTGGTTTTGCCATTGCTTCAAAAGCGGGATTCTTCAACATTGGTTTACCTGGACAAGCTCAAGCTGGCTGGTTAACTTCCGTTTGGTTTGTGTTAGCCAATCCCAATATGCCTAAGTACATCTTATTGCCATTAGCAATCATTACCGGGGCACTTGCCGGAGCAATCGTTGCTGGTATTGCCGGCTTTTTACGAGCATACTTTGGAACCAATGAAGTTATCACGACTATCATGCTAAATTACATCGTACTTTATGTTTGCCAATATCTTATGCAGCAAATCATGCCTGAAAACTTACGCAATGGCACAGATACTACAAAGAATATCTCTAGCAATGGCAGTCTTCATTTAGAATGGCTAAGTAAAATGTTCGGTGATTCTCGAATAAATGCAGGAATCTTTTTAGGGATTATTGCCATTATTGTTTACTGGTTCTTGATGAAAAAGACAACCGTCGGCTTTGAAATTAAAGCCGTGGGTCTCAATCCATTTGCCAGTCGTTATGCGGGGATGTCTGCTAAAAAGAATATCATTCTTTCCATGTTGCTTTCCGGTGCTTTTGCGGGAATTGGTGGCGTAGTTCAAGGTTTAGGGACTTACCAAAACTACTTTACACAAACCAGTAGTATTGATATTGGTTGGGACGGATTATCAGTCGCATTATTAGGCAACAGTACAGCTTTCGGAATTTTAATTGCTGCCTTTTTATTCTCCATTCTTAAAATTGGTGGTTTAGGGATGCAGACTGTTGCAGGCGTTCCTTACGAAATTGTCTCCATCGTTATCGCCGCCATCATCTTCTTTATCGCCATCAAATACGTCTTTGATCTGCTCTTCAAAGTTAAAAAGCACTCTCTCAAGAGAGGGCAAGAAATTGGTCCTAATAATGGCGTTGACGGACCAAATATCAAATTATCAAAAGAAGGAAATACTCTATGAACCTCACCTCACTTCTAGCATTAATCGTTTCTTCAACTTTAGTCTATTCAGCTCCTCTAATTTTGACATCCTTAGGTGGTGTTTACAGTGAAAACTCTGGTATCGTCAATATCGGGCTTGAAGGTATTATGACTGTTGGAGCTTTTACTTCAATTATTTTTAACCTAACCTTCGCCAAAACATTTGGCTCTGCAACTCCATGGTTGGGTGCCTTAGTTGGAGCAATCTTTGGCTTAATCTTTTCTATTCTGCATGCTTTTGCCACGATTAATCTTCATGCCGATCACATCATCAGTGGTACCGTACTAAATCTATTAGCTCCTCCTTTAGGCGTATTTTTAATCAAAGCAATTTACGAGAAAGGTCAAACTCCTAACATTACTGCTAATTTTGGTTATGCAGATATTCCAGTCCTTGCTCAAATTCCAGTTATTGGTAAGATTTTCTTCACTAATACTTCTGCACCAGCTTGGTTAGCCATCATTTTAACTATCATTCTTTGGTTCGTTCTTTACAAAACTAAATTAGGTTTGCGCCTGCGTTCAACTGGTGAAAATCCTCAGGCTGCAGATACTCTGGGCATCAACGTTTACAAAATGCGTTACATTGGTGTTTTGACTTCTGGTTTAATGGCTGGTCTAGGTGGTGCAGTTTTTGCTCAATCTATCTCTGGTAACTTCTCAATTTCTACCATTGTTGGTCAAGGATTTATGGCTTTAGCTGCTGTTATCTTTGGTAAATGGAATCCTGTTGGTGCAATGCTATCTTCTCTTTTCTTTGGTTTTGCTCAAAGTTTGAGCATCATTGGTAACCAATTACCAGGTATCGCTAAGATTCCAACAGTTTATATGCAAATTGCGCCGTACGTTATTACCATTCTTGTACTTGTTCTCTTCCTTGGTAAGTCGGTCGCTCCAGCTGCAGATGGTGTTAACTACATTAAGTCTAAATAATTAATATTTATTTCAATCAAAAAAGGCATCCCAAATAGGGTGCCTTTTAACATAGAAAAATTTTCAATTAAGCATCAATTTCATCAATCTTGATATTGACTACAAATGCATTAGGAAACTTGGTGTCCTTTAAAATATTTTTGGCATAGTCATCATCTTCATGAATTTCAGCAAAGCCTCTAACACGTAATGCCTTGTGAGTTGGGACATCGGCAACTACGATAGCTGCTTCTGAACCATTCTTCAAGTTGGCAAAAGCTTCAGACTTAGTCTTTTCTAAATATTGAACAGTAGTTGCGTCAATGGCCTTAAGTGAAGCTTTAGGACCAACTGCTGGCTTGCCTTCCTTGTTGACAGTTGCCATGTATGGCAAGTGTTCATTAAAGAACTTGATTTGTTCATCAGTGAGTTTGTTTGTATCTAATTTTTTCATGATTAACTTAGCATCCTTTCTATATCTTTTTTCCATTATAAACATACTTGATAGAAATGTTTAGCGATTAGTTTAAAACTTTTTCCTTATGTTCGCGATATGAATAGTAAATCCATGCAACCAGACCGAATGCTACCGGACCAATAGCTGTCCAGAATGAAGTTTGATAATTACCAATAAAGAGCGGTTCGATACAAGTAAAGATGATACCAATAGCCACAACCAACCAGACAATAATTGTCGTTGCCCATACTTTTTCTTACCCTCAATAAAGACAAATGGACGATCTAAATCCTTCTTTGCCTTAAAGAAAGGATAAGCAGCAATCAAGAACAAATATGGTGCAGATGAAGATACGTTCATCATATCCATCAAGATCGTGTAGAATTGACTCGCTGCATTGCCACCAAATGAAATAAATAAGATGATTGCTTGCAACCACATTGAACGTTCAGGTATCCCATGCTTGTTAAGTTCAACCAGCTTCTTTGGCAAAAGTCGTGGATCACAACCTTCGATAAATGACTTGATTGGTGAGCAAACCATCAAGAATGCAGCAGCGTTACCTGACAAAACGTCGGCAGCAATACCGGCAAAGTGTGAGAAGGCAGAACCAATCGCAAGTGAAGCTGATTGTGACAAGCCTAAACTCTTACCAGTAACAACACCTAAGTTGTTGATCAAAACGTATTCTACATTGGCAAGGTCAACGCCCTTAACACCTGCGTCCTTAGCGGCACCACACATGAAAATGTTAATGCGGTCATCATTACCATGGCAATGATCAAACCCTTTGGAGAAGTCTTTTCTGGCTTATCAACTGAGCCAATAACACCTGAAGTAGTTTCAAAGCAAACAATGCATAAACGATGAATGAAACAACCGTAAAGCCGATGGCAATTGCCAAAGTAAAGATACCACCAATATTATTGATCGCCTTTATTTTATCAATTTCCTTGGCAGCACAGAAAGTTACGATTGCTAAGAAGATCACTTCCAAACCCCCTAATAATTGGGTTGAAGATAATTCCGATAAATGCTACTTTTTCATTAGTTGATCCTTCAAGCCATGAGAAGATACCACCTTTGATACCTTTGAAGGCTGCACCATATTCCGCGAAGATCAGTGCGGATGGTAAGAAGAATAAAATTGCGGTTACGATATACTAAATGATACTTGAGTATCCCATTTGGTAGAAGGCCGTCAATGAATTACTAAATCCAAAAATAGAAGAGAAAATCATCAAAACTAGACTGCCAAGTCTAATTTTGACCTGATTATCTTTCTTCTCCATAAATAAAAATACAACTCCTTTATAAAAACAAACATTACTTATTATGAACCATAAACGAACATTTTTCAAAAGAGCATTTAAAAGACACCCCTTTCATGGGATGTCTTGCGTAAATTTATTAGAAATAATTTGTCTTACTTCACAATTTCAGCACCCAAACAAGTCTTAAAGTGATTCAAGGCCCACTTATGACCAGTTTGATCAAAACTTGCTACGCCATTTTCATGCACAACCAAGTTATAGCAACGATTATACGCGTCCATTGCCGTGTGCAGAACACAAATGTCGGTGCAGACACCTGTCAAGTGTAAGGTATCGATCTTCCACTCACGCAAAATTAGATCAAGAGGCGTACCCGCAAAAAGCAGAATAGCGTGTCTTATCCATCAAAATCACGTGATCATTATCTTTGTGATCTTCGTACCACTTACCTACCTTACCGTATAATTCACGACCCCAGGTATTAGGCAAATTATGTGGTGGGAAGAGCTTGGTTTCAGGATGATATGGATCGTCTTTGAAGTGCTTGTCTGTTGGGAAAATTACCCACTTGCCTTCTTTTAAAACTTCGTCAGCTAAATTAGTAATAGCGTCGTCTAATTCTTGTGCTGGCTTGCCGCAGGTGAGCGCACCCTTGTCATCTACGAAATCGTTGGTGTAATCGATGATTAATAAAGCTTCGTTTGTCATAATTGCTTCCTTGGCAAAATCCAAGTTACGTTTTTATTAATTGTACAAACAAAGAATCAAATCATCAAAATGATTGATTTGATTCTTTCAACTTAATCTAATGGACCAACGCCACGATCTTGATTTTCGTCATCTTTATTCACTTCGTCGTCGAGCTTTTTACCAACAAACAAAGCGAATAAACTAATCAGCAATGCACTCATGCCTAACTTAGTAGTCTTTTTCATCTGGATCACCTACTTGATTCTTTATCTCAATAATTCTGGGCGTTGAGCAAGTTCTGCATAGAAATGATTACCATTGACGCAGATACCTTCAAATTCACGACCAGTATGGAAAGAGCCAGTATCCAACACACGACCCTTTCTATTTAATTTAAACAAATAATCATTGAAAGCTAAATAAATTTGCTTTTTCTTTTTATCGTAAGCCATGCCTTGAACTGGTGAGTTAGTCAACTACCCTAGACTGAAGTCTAGGGCTTAGT
>UMBA01027345.1_pt1 | contig 13305 bp, 10 predicted proteins | sample 1963861 | NCBI WGS metagenome assembly UMBA01 (sample SAMEA4835931, study PRJEB28245) | human gut metagenome | biome: gut microbiome; material: fecal sample | place: Denmark | collected 2008
CGAAGCATCCAAGATCTTCGGCACCATCGACAACACCCCTATCAGTTCTATTACGATGGGTGTAGCCACAATTCTTGCTGCTAAGAAAATCTATTTGTTGGCATGGGGTGAAGAAAAAGCCCACATGGTGAAAGAGTGTGTAGAAGGTAACATAACAGATACCATTCCGGCATCTTACTTACAGACCCACAACAATGCACATGTAGCTATCGACCTGTCAGCAGCTTCCAACCTGACACGCATTCAACGTCCATGGCTGGTCACTTCCTGCGAATGGAATGACAAACTGATCCGTAGCGCAATCGTGTGGCTGTGCCAATTGACCGGCAAACCAATCCTGAAACTGACCAATAAAGATTACAACGAAAATGGCTTGAGCGAGCTGCTTGCCCTCTTCGGATCTGCTTATAACGTAAATATCAAGATATTCAACGACCTGCAGCACACCATTACCGGATGGCCGGGGGGTAAACCGAAAGCAGACGACACATATCGTCCGGAACGTGCAAAACCATATCCGAAACGAGTAGTCGTATTTTCTCCGCATCCCGATGACGATGTGATCTCTATGGGTGGTACGATCCGCCGCCTGGTAGAACAGAAACATGAAGTCCATGTAGCTTACCAAACTTCGGGAAACATTGCCGTAGGCGATGAAGAAGTAGTTCGCTTCATGCATTTCATCAACGGATTCAACCAAATCTTTATAAACAGTGAAGATCAGGTGATCAGTGAAAAGTACGCCGAAATCCGTAAATTCCTGAAAGACAAAAAAGACGGCGATATGGATACACGCGATATCCTGACCATCAAAGGTCTGATCCGCCGTGGCGAAGCGCGCACAGCTTGTACTTACAACAACATTCCGCTGGAACGTTGTCACTTCCTGGACCTCCCCTTCTACGAAACCGGTAAAATCCAGAAGAATCCGATCAGTGAAGCCGACGTAGAAATTGTCCGCAACCTGCTCCGTGAAGTGAAGCCTCATCAGATCTTTGTAGCCGGTGACCTTGCCGACCCGCACGGAACACACCGTGTATGTACAGATGCCGTATTTGCTGCCGTAGACCTTGAAAAGGAAGAAGGAGCCGAATGGTTGAAAGACTGCCGTATCTGGATGTATCGTGGCGCATGGGCCGAATGGGAAATTGAAAACATCGAAATGGCTGTACCTATCAGTCCTGAAGAATTACGTGCAAAACGTAACTCTATCCTGAAGCATCAGTCACAGATGGAAAGTGCTCCATTCCTGGGCAACGACGAACGCTTATTCTGGCAGCGTAGCGAGGATCGTAACCGAGGTACTGCCGCTCTTTACGACAGCTTGGGACTGGCTTCTTACGAAGCAATGGAAGCATTCGTAGAATACATCCCACTATAACCAAAGCCAATTAGTGAAATAAAAATAAAGAAGAGTGAGGAGTTTGGAACTCTTCACTCTTCTTTTGTTTAAACAGAAAAGATACAAATTATATATGAAACAAGAAAAATTCTTCCGTCTTCTTCCTATAGAGGGAGCTTATAATATTCGTGATCTGGGAGGTTATCCGACATCAGACCATAAACATGTAAAATGGAAAACATTCATCCGTTCGGGCGATCTTGATAAACTGACAGAATCCGATCTGGACTATCTTACCTCCTTGCACATCCGAACCGACATCGACTTCAGGAGCATGCAGGAAAAAAAAGCAGCGGCAGACAAAATTCCCTCAACAGTTACACAATATATCCCCTTATCTATCGAAGCAGGCGACATGACCGACATGACACACTTCAACCTGAACAATATACCGGGAATACTCGAACAGGCATACGTTTATATCATCCAAAATGCTCAGGATACTTATCGGGAATTCTTCCGGATTGTTTCGGAAGAACGGAATACTCCTCTTTTATTTCACTGCTCAGCGGGAAAAGACCGTACCGGAATTGCCGCAGCCTTACTACTGGGAGCATTGGGTGTCGACAGGGAAGTGATAATGGAAGATTACATGCTGTCTGCCGAATATATAAAAGGGAAATATGATGCAATCGTACAAGCTCATCCCGGATTTGCCCCTCTCACCACAGTACGGAAAGAATATCTGGAAGCTGCTTTCCAAACCATTGACACTGACTATCAAGGTATGGATAACTACCTGAAAAATCAATTGGGAGTAGATACCCACAGATTGAGAATGCTGTATACCGAATAAATGGACAGTTAGCAACTTCCTCAGCCAATGACTTATCGGCAATTGCCGGTTTTTCATTTATTTCTTCTACTTTTGCACCCGATAATCATTCAACCGAGCATATGAAAAAACTATGTATATTTCTCCTGCTGCTCTTTGCTGCGACAGGAATCTTGTTTGCACAAGAAATAGAAAAAAGCGTGAAAGAGCGGCTCAGTAATTACTTTGAGACTTACACCCCGGCATCTGCCAATACCGGAAGCTGTAAGTTAAAAAGCGTAGACATAGACTTCGAAGGCAGGAAACTATCTATCTATGCTTCCGAGAGTTTTGCTTATCAGCCGTTTGTACCGGAAACAGTAGACGAAATCTATCATCAGATAGAAGAATTGCTGCCCGGCCCGGTACGTTTTTTCCGAACTACAATTTATGCCAACAACCAACCTATCGAGGAGTTGATTCCCAATTTCTTTCGCGGGAAGAAGAAAAAAGATAAATCGCGGCTTTCAAACGCAGAATATAAAGGAGCACCTTGGGTGATAAACACCTCCCGCCCTTACGAAATAACCAAAGGATTGCAGAACCGGCACATCTCCTTGTGGCAAAGCCATGGCAAATATTACAAGAACGATAAAGGCGAATGGGGATGGCAACGTCCACGCTTGTTCTGCACTACCGAGGACCTGTTCACGCAATCTTTCATTCTGCCTTATGTCATCCCTATGCTCGAAAACGCCGGAGCTAATGTCTATACCCCCCGGGAGCGGGATACTCAAAAGAATGAGGTGATTGTGGACAACGATACACGAAACGGTTCCATCTATCTGGAGATGAAAAGCCGCAAAGCCCGTTGGGAGAAAACCGGCGGTTACGGATTCGCACAAAGAAAACCTGTATATGAAGATGGAGAAAACCCTTTCCTGACAGGTAGCGCACGCTTCACCCGGACTGAAAAGAAAAAGAATAAGGCATTTGCCGAATGGATTCCTACAATCCCCGAAACAGGGAGTTACGCAGTATATGTATCCTATCAGACACTTCCAAACAGCGTCAGTGACGCCAAATATCTGGTATTTCACAAAGGTGGTGTTACAGAATTTAAAGTCAACCAGAGGATCGGCGGTGGTACATGGGTATATCTCGGAACCTTTGAGTTTGACAAAGGCAGCAATGATTATGGCATGGTGGTACTAAGCAATGAGAGCAGCGAAAACGGGGTTATCTGTGCCGATGCCGTTCGTTTCGGCGGAGGAATGGGAAATATATCCCGTGGCACAGTAAGCGGACTACCCCGTTATCTGGAGGGAGCCCGTTATTCTGCCCAATGGGCAGGTATGCCCTATGATGTCTACGGAGGCAAACAAGGAACAAATGACTATGCTGACGACATCAATGCACGCTCCAACACCATCAATTACCTGTCCGGTGGTTCTGTATTCAATCCCGGACAAAAAGGACTGGGTGTCCCCTTTGAAATGAACGTGGCGCTGCATAGTGATGCCGGATACAGTAAAACGAACGATATAGTGGGATCACTCAGTATCTATACCACCGATTTCAATAACGGACTGCTTAACTCGGGAAACAGCCGGTATGCTTCACGTGACCTGGCAGATCTCCTGCTCACCCAAATACAAAAAGACATTCGTGCCAAATTCAATATACAGTGGACACGCCGTAGTATGTGGGATCGCAATTATAGCGAAACACGCCTGCCTGCCACTCCATCCACTATCGTCGAATTGCTTTCACACCAAAATTTCGCAGATATGAAACTCGGTCACGACCCGAATTTCAAATTTACCGTAGGACGTGCCATTTACAAAGCCGTATTACAGTTCATCAGCAGTCAGCACAACAAGGAGTATGTAGTGCAACCACTCCCCGTCAGCAACTTCGCCATCGAGTTTGGCAAAAAAAGAAACACCCTGGAACTCTCATGGCAGGGTGAAAACGATCCGTTGGAGCCTACCGCCCGTCCCCGCGAATACATGGTATACACTCGTATCGGATACGGTGGTTTCGACAATGGAGTACGTGTGAATAAACCTTCGTACACCCTGAAAATAGAACCCGGATTGGTCTATTCATTTAAGGTTACAGCTGTCAACCACGGAGGCGAAAGTTTTCCATCCGAAATCTTATCTGCCTATAAAGCCAAACAAGAACATGCACGAGTGCTGATCATCAATGGTTTTAACCGATTGAGCGGACCGACAGTAATCGACACACCGGACGAAGCCGGATTTGACTTGGAACAAGACCCTGGTGTCGCTTATCAATACAATATTTCACTTTGCGGGGCACAGACCGGCTTTGATCGCTCTCAGGCGGGAAAAGAAGGAAAAGGAAGTCTGGGCTATAGCGGAAACGAACTGGAAGGAATGAAAATTGCCGGAAACACTTTCGACTATCCTTTTGTACACGGCAAGGCAATCCAAGCTGCCGGAAACTACAGTTTCGTATCATGCAGCGATGAAGCTGTCGAAAACGGGCGTATACAACCGGAACATTATCCCATTGTGGATTTTATCCTGGGACTGGAAAAAGATGATATTTTAAGCAATCCGGCACGCAAAACGTATTATAAGACATTCTCTTCACCCATGCAACGGATATTAACCGCTTACTGTCAGTCAGGAGGAAACCTTCTCGTCAGCGGGTCTTACATTGGCAGCGACATGAGTAATTCACAGGGTAACCGGGAGTTTACGGAAAAAATTCTGAAATACGGCTTCCAAGGTTCACTCAAAGATACCCGTTCGAGACAGATCACCGGATTGGGACGCACCCTGCAAATCCCCCGTTTGCCCAACGAGAAGGCTTATGCAGTAACAGCTCCTGATTGTATCGTTCCCGTAGACTCCGCGTTTCCGGTATTTGTCTATCAACCCGGACAATACAGTGCCGGAATCGCTTATAAAGGAAATTACCGGGTATTCGCAATGGGATTTCCATTCGAAAGCATCGAAAGCGAAACAGACCGTGCCATAGTAATGGCGGCAATACTAAAATTCTTCGGAGAAAAATAAATATCCCAATCCACTTTGCCGAAACCTGATGGGTGATGTCAGTCTTTTGTCTGCAAGAAACAAGTTTCTTGCAGACAAAAGACTACATGGATAACTCTTCCAAGCAAAACATCCATAGGGAAAAACACCTTGTGTTTTCTTTCACTCACCGATACATTTTGAACATCATTTTCGGCAGCCCCCCTCGGCTCTACGGTCATACCTGACACTCTTAAAGCTTATACTGACATAATGTCTGCTATCCAAACAAGACATATTTAACATTAACTGCCATAATGTCTGCCATCCTCTTATTCTTCTTATTCGGTTGCCCCTCTAATCCGGCTGTTTTCGTTCTATAATATTTTTCTAATTTCATAATAGAGTCTTCTAATCTGATTATTTGTGCCCGGATAATCATTTGTAGCGTACTACATGAACCAATTTTATATAATTATGAAAGCAAAAATGTTTTTTTTAGTAGTAGCCATGCTACTTTGCAGAGGTGTATCCTATGCATACAGCCCTTCGGCGAACGATCCGATTTCAAAGTCGGGAGGAATTGAGCAAGATATTCCACCTCCCCATATTCCACCGCCTCCGTTGCCAAGTCAGATATTTCTTCATGTCGGTGAAATTTCCGAAACTCCATATCCCATGATCGGGGCAATGGTATGGGAATGTGATAATCCACCGGTAGGTATAGAACAAGAAGAATCATATATCTTTGGAACTATGATTATCCTGCGTATAAAAGGAGTTGCAGCGGGAAGATATCAAGTGGATATGAAATGGTACAATCCGCTCAATCCGGGCCAGCCTCCATTAGGAAGACAAACCATTGAGGTCATCGTTCAGCCGTGGCCTTAACAAGTGACAAATAAATTGTCATAGAACTCCCTCCGCGATGCGCACCTGCATCCGGAGGGAAAATAAAGACAAATACAAACCGGACATAAACGACCATTTAAAAGCTATTCGGGAGAAAACTAAAAAACAGAGATAAGGAAGAGAAACCATTGGAAATATATATTCATCAAAAAAAAATCCCTGCCACTTACTCCATTCTTCATTTTAAATTCTATCTTTGCTCCTAGTAATAACTATTAAAATAAAAACACTATGTACACAATACAGGCAAATCCAAGTGGCACACGCAGCATGGAAATATCTGAAGAGAATTTGGTAACCATTGAAAAATACTCTTTATTCCAGCATCTGATAGACAGCAATGGAATTGTAGATGAAGCTGTTCTGGAAAAGCTGAAACTCAATATACGTTCTCTGATCGCAAGTCAGGAAGAAGACAGTAAAGACCTGCTCGACCTTTGTATAGATGTGATTTATCACAACAATATGAAAGCATTCGGGTTGCAGCAACTCATCAAGCTCTATCTCACCTGGTTGTCAAAGCAGGAAGCAGAAGAAGAGGAGGAGGCATGATTACCGTCGATACCTGTGGAATGACGAACTATAGCCCGTTGATTCCGGCCATAAAAGCGATGTGTAATGCCAATCCCGGTGACAAGATGGAGATTGTAACGGATCAGGTGGCTGCATTCCAGGATCTTAAGGAATATTTATCAGAACAAGGTATCGGATTCCGTGAAATATATGATGGAGAACGGATGACTTTACAGTTTACTATTTTATGAGCGAAATACAAAATCAAATTAAAAAATGGCCGGTAACGGCAATCAAAAAAATCAAAAGTACATTCGGTAGCGCAGAAAAGTTCTACGCTACCGTTTATCTTATAGCCCGCAACGAACATCATTGCCAGATGATGGGAGTGGCCGGAGCGGAACAACGCTTGAAGACGATTCATGCCTATCAGGGTATGATTCGCTTTATGCTCGATGAAGAAGGACTCAATGGTAAGGAAATCCTGGAGACAATAGCCGGAGAGTATCTGGAAGACTTTGTGAACTATCGCGAACAAGACTTCGGAATGACCAATGAAGAATTTATTGCCATTATCAAAAGAATAGGTTGAACGCATGGATATATTCCTGATTATTCTGGGTAGTATCTGCCTGCTTGTCGGATTAGCCGGATGTATCGTCCCTATGCTTCCCGGGCCTCCTGTCTCCTATCTGGCACTGGTATTTCTGCATTTCACCGATAAGGTTTCTTTTACCATTCCACAACTATTCTTCTGGTTGTTCATTGTGGTACTGATACAAATACTCGACTATTTCATTCCGATGTTCGGTGTAAAAAGACTCGGAGGTACCCCATGGGGTAAATGGGGTTGCATCATCGGTACCTTTGCCGGCATTTTTCTGTTCGCCCCCTGGGGCGTATTTATCGGCCCGTTTGTGGGCGCAGTTGTAGGCGAATTATTGGGTGGAAAAAAAACGAAATACGCGCTGAAAGCAGGATTCGGAGCATTTGCAGGGTTCCTGTTGGGCACCGTACTGAAGGTAGCCGTATGCGGTTGGTTCATCTTCTGCTTTATCCGTGCCCTCGTATAGCGAAATTATCCGTATCTTTGTCCCCATGAAAGAATATCGACTTACCGATTGGTTACCCACTACCAAGAAAGAAGTAGAGCTTCGCGGCTGGGACGAACTGGATGTTATCCTCTTTAGCGGCGATGCTTATGTGGACCATCCTTCATTCGGAGCCGCCGTTATCGGTCGTATCCTTGAAGCCGAAGGCCTGCGTGTAGCCATTGTGCCCCAACCCAACTGGCGTGACGACTTGCGTGACTTTCGCAAGCTGGGACGTCCCCGACTCTTTTTCGGCATCAGTGCAGGTTGCATGGACTCCATGGTGAACAAATATACAGCTAACAAACGCTTACGTAGCGATGACGCTTACACCCCGGACGGACGTCCCGATATGCGACCGGAATATCCCTCGATCGTATACACCCAAATTCTGAAAAAACTCTATCCCGATGTTCCCGTTGTTTTGGGAGGTATTGAAGCAAGTATGCGCCGCCTCAGCCATTATGACTATTGGCAGGATCGGTTAAAGAAAAGTATACTTTGTGAAAGCGGTGCCGACATGCTGATTTACGGCATGGGAGAAAAGCCTATTTGTGAGTTGGTCCGCCGATTGACAGCCCTGTGTGATAATCAGGATGGAGTGATTTCATCATCCGACATTCATTCTCCGGCATTATCCTCTATCCCGCAGACGGCTTATCTGACCAGAAAATATGAATCCGACGAGAATGATATCACCCTCTATTCGCATGAAGAATGTCTGGCTGATAAAAAGAAACAGGCAACCAACTTCCGTCATATAGAAGAGGAAAGCAATAAATACGCGGCAGCCCGAATCGTACAGGCTGTCGATGGTAAAACAGTGGTTGTAAATCCACCCTACCCTCCTATGACAGAGAAAGAGCTGGACCGTTCGTTCGATCTCCCTTACACTCGTTTGCCTCATCCCAAATACAAAGGCAAACGCATTCCGGCTTATGATATGATTAAATTTTCCGTTAATATCCACCGGGGATGTTTTGGCGGATGCGCTTTTTGTACCATCTCCGCCCATCAGGGAAAATTTATAGTCAGCCGAAGCAAGGAAAGCATTCTGAAAGAAGTAAAAGAGGTAGTTCAATTGCCCGATTTCAAAGGAAATCTGAGCGATTTAGGAGGCCCTTCTGCCAATATGTATAAAATGGGCGGGAAAGATCTCTCCCTTTGCAAACGTTGTAAACGCCCCTCTTGCATTCATCCCAAAGTGTGTCCGAACCTGAATACGGATCACCGTCCGCTATTGGATATTTACTATGCAGTGGACTCTTTACCTGAAATCAAACGAAGTTTCATCGGAAGTGGAGTGCGATACGACTTATTGCTCCATCAAAGCAAGGATGCTACCGTCAACAAAATCACAGCAGAATATACTCGCGAACTAATAGCCCGCCACGTCAGCGGGCGCCTGAAAGTTGCACCGGAACATACCAGTGACCGGGTACTGAGTATCATGCGTAAACCCGCTTTCAGCCAATTCGGAGAATTTAAAAAGATATTCGACAGAATCAACCGGGAACTTGGCTTGCGCCAACAATTGATCCCTTATTTCATCTCCAGTCATCCGGGCTGTAAAGAAGAAGATATGGCGGAACTGGCAGTCATCACCAAACAACTGGACTTCCATCTGGAACAAGTGCAGGATTTCACCCCTACCCCTATGACCGTAGCCACCGAAGCTTGGTATACAGGCTTTCATCCGTATACACTCGAACCGGTATTCAGTGCCAAGACTCAACGGGAAAAGTTGGCACAAAGACAATTTTTCTTTTGGTATAAACCGGAAGAACGACGGAATATCATCAATGAATTGCGCCGCATCGGACGGGCGGACCTGATAGATAAACTATACGGAAAGAGGAAATGACAACTTCCTCTTTCCACACTTCACTTACTCTTTCTCTTTCACCGGTAATGCCACAATTTCCAGTAGTACACTGACAGCCGTTTCCACATTCGGAATATCTTTTACCAACATAGACCGACGTCCGTTCTGCTCTCTCAAATCACATCTTCGGGTATACTTCATCATATAGTCGATCATCTTGCCGAAAGCAGCACTCTGATAATACGGGCTTTCTGCATTGTTGACAAAGAACAGTGTCATACGTCCTCCTTTCAAGAACACTTTTTCCACTCCCAATCGGGCAGCCAGGCGCCTTAACGGTACTATACGCAACAATTCTTCAGTCTCAGGCGGAATAGGGCCGAAACGGTCTTCCAATCGTGAACGGAAAGCATCTACATCTCTATCGAGAGTCAGTCCGTCCAGTTCCCGATACAGCAACATACGTTCGCTGCTGCCCGTCACATAATTAGCCGGTAACAGCAATTCCAGATCGCTTTCCACCTGACATTCTTCAACAAACTCTTCACCACTAATGACACCTTCTCCTTTTAATTCGTCAGCATAAAGTTCGGCAAATTCATCCGTTTTCAGTTCATGCACAGCTTCCGACAATATCTTCTGATAAGTTTCATAACCCAGATCGGCGATAAATCCACTCTGTTCGGCTCCCAGCATATTACCCGCACCGCGAATGTCCAGATCCTGCATGGCAATATGAATACCACTACCCAGATCACTGAAATTCTCGATCGCCTGCAGGCGACGTTTGGCTTCGGGGGTTAACGAAGACAACGGAGGAGCCAGCAAGTAACAGAACGCCTTTTTATTGCTACGTCCCACACGTCCGCGCATCTGGTGCAGATCGCTCAATCCGAAGTTTTGTGCCTGGTTGATAATAATCGTGTTCGCATTCGGTATATCGATTCCACTCTCGATAATAGTGGTTGCAATCAGTACATCGTAGTCATAATTGACAAAGCCGAAAATGATCTGTTCCAATTCCGCCGGCTCCATCTGTCCGTGTCCGATGGCTATCCGGCAATCCGGAATGTGACGAAGAATCATTGCTTTCAGTTCCGGAAGATTGGCTATACGGTTGTTTACCAGAAAAACCTGCCCATTACGACTCATCTCAAAGTTAATGGCATCAGCTATCACCTCTTCACTGAACGTATGTACCTCCGTCTGTATCGGATAACGGTTGGGAGGTGGAGTTGAAATCACACTCAAGTCACGCGCTCCCATCAGCGAGAATTGCAAAGTACGCGGAATAGGGGTTGCCGTCATTGTCAATGTATCCACATTGACCTTCATCTGCCGCAGCTTCTCCTTGACCGACACACCGAACTTCTGCTCTTCGTCAATAATCAGCAGTCCGAGGTCTTTGAACTTGACATCTTTTCCCAAGATACGGTGCGTACCGATCAGAATATTCACGTCTCCAGCTTCCAATCCTTTGATTACCGCCTTTGCCTGTGCCGCCGTACGGGCACGGCTGAGATATTCTACCCGGCAGGGAAGTCCTTTCAGGCGATCACGAAAAGTCTGGAAGTGTTGGTATGCCAAAACCGTTGTAGGCACCAGTACGGCTACCTGCTTATTGTCTGCTACGGCTTTAAATGCGGCACGGATGGCCACTTCAGTCTTACCGAAGCCAACGTCTCCACATACCAGGCGATCCATAGGCATATCCCGTTCCATATCCTGTTTCACATCCGCCGTAGCCTTACTCTGATCGGGGGTATCTTCATAGATGAACGAAGCCTCCAATTCCCGTTGCAAAAAACTATCGGGACTGTATGCAAACCCTTTCTCTTCACGACGTTGTGAATAAAGTTTTATCAAGTCACGAGCTATATCTTTAATCTTTGTCTTTGTACGCTCCTTCAGTTTCTCCCAAGCGCCCGTACCCAATTTGTTCAGTCGGGGGGCTTCTCCTTCTTTACCTTTATATTTTGAAACTTTATGCAACGAATGGATAGAAACAAATACCACATCTTCATTCTGATAGACCAGTTTCATGACCTCCTGTGTCGTATCTCCGTTAGGAATACGTACCAGACCGGAAAAACGTCCCACACCATGATCGGTATGTACCACATAATCACCGGGGGTGAACTGATTCAACTCTTTCAGCGAAAGAGCGACCTTTCCCGAACGGGCTTTATCACTCTTCAGGTTATATTTATGGAAACGGTCGAACAACTGGTGATCGGTAAACAAACAAAGTTTCAAGGTATCGTCTGCAAACCCTTCATGCAGAGTCCGCTCCACAGCCGTAAACTGAATCCGGTCTCCCCGATCCTCAAAAATGGCTTTGATACGATCCGTCTGTTTCGTACTGTCACTACAGATATAAAGTGCATATCCCCGGTTCAGATACTCTTTGAAAGACTCCGCCACCAAATCGAAATTCTTATGAAAAATAGGTTGTGCCGTAGTATGAAATGTCAAGGTAGCATCCGGTGTGCCGGTCGGCTTGTTACCAAACTCCATCCGCCGGAAATCGAGCGCACGAACAGTGAACTCACTCCCATCGATCAATTTTCCTTCCAAAGTAATGCCTCCATTCTCTTCGGCCTCCTGAGAAGCAAGAGCCTGCGGTGTGAGCGATTCATCGTGAACAACCTGAATACGCTCCCGCAACCAAAGGAAATCACGCATCGCCAAAGTGGTATCTTTCGGGATAAAATCAAGAAAAGAAGTTGTAACCTTTCCGGTTACGGCAAGATCGGGCACAATCACAATACTCTCTTTCTTCTCTTTCGACAACTGTGAATCGACCTCAAATGTACGGATACTCTCCACGTCATTACCGAAAAAGTCAATACGATAGGGATACTCGGACGAAAATGAAAACACGTCGATAATACTTCCACGAACGGCATACTGCCCCGGTTCGTATACATAATCCACGTATTCAAACCCGTAACTATGCAATACATCCGTAATGAAACCCGTATCCACCCGCTCACCCACGTGCAGTTTCAGGGTATTCTCGCTCAACTCCTGCCGTGATACGACCTTTTCGGCTAATGCATCGGGATAAGTGACGATACACAATCCCTCCTCACCCTTCTGCAAGCGACTGAGCACTTCGGTACGCAAAATCTCGTTAGCAGCATCTTTCTGTCCGTACTTCACCGAACGACGAAACGAAGAAGGGAAAAACAAAATGCGCTCTGTACCCAACACTTGGGTAAGATCATGATAAAAATAACCGGCTTCTTCCAGGTCACCTAATATAAAAACAAACGGGCAAGGACTCTTTTCAACCAACGCCGAAGCGAACAAGGAAGCAGCGGAAGCATATAAGCCGCCGCAATAGATATGTCTGACTGCGGGCTCCCCCAACAGTTTATTCAGGGCCTCTACATTCGGATGCCCCGCATATTGATGTTGCAGTTCAGTAATTGTCATAAATGCAATTTTAGCCCATCACCGATCCTATGGATTTACACGGATGAAACATGTTTCCGAACCATCTATGCAAATCCCTGTAACCTGTGATGCAAATTCACCGCAAAAGTACTAAATTATCCTTAGTTTTAATGCGCTATCTTTGGTTAGTAGCGGAAAAGCATTACATTTGTCTTCAAATTTAGACACAATATGCAGACATCGGACAGCATCGTAATCATCCCTACCTACAACGAACGGGAAAACATAGAGAACATCATCCGCGCCGTTTTCGGACTGGAAAAGACCTTTCATATTCTGATCATCGAGGACGGTTCTCCTGACGGGACCGCCGCCATTGTAAAGACCTTGCAGCA
>UMBA01031879.1_pt1 | contig 12996 bp, 14 predicted proteins | sample 1963861 | NCBI WGS metagenome assembly UMBA01 (sample SAMEA4835931, study PRJEB28245) | human gut metagenome | biome: gut microbiome; material: fecal sample | place: Denmark | collected 2008
TTGGAAATTTAAAAAGAGGAATGTTGCTGTTTCCGGGTGCAGTGTATTCAGGCGAGATAAAGGTCAAAGACATAGGTTTTCCGGATAAAGCAGTAGAAAGCGTGTCACCAAAAGCATATACATTTGAAAAAAATGACCTTTACTGTATGCTGCCACAGAGAAAAATGCGGACAAATAAGGGAAGCTACGGCAAAGTTCTTGTGATAGCGGGATGCGAGGCAATGTGCGGAGCCTGTTATTTCAGTGCCGCAGCAGCCTATAGAGCAGGATGTGGTCTGGTGAGAGTCCTTACGGCAAAAGAAAATATGCAGATATTAAAGACAAAACTGCCTGAAGCTATAGTGGGAAGCTATGATGAAGAATTTGAGGATGGCATAGATTTTACACCTAAAAAAGAGGTAGAAGAGGCAATCGGCTGGGCTGATGTTATTGTGATAGGTCCGGGACTTGGAAAAAGTATTAAAGCAAAGTCGCTTGTAAAACGCATATTAAAAGTGAAAGACAAAACTGTTGTCATAGATGCCGACGGACTAAATATTTTAGCTGAATTTATAGAAAATAAAGAGCATGACCTCGGTAATCTTGGAACAAACTTTATATTGACACCGCATTTAAAAGAAATGAGCAGACTTGCAGGGAAGACAACGGATGAGATAAAAAATGATATGCCGTACTATGCAACGGCACAGGCTGAATGTAACATAGTCTTAAAAGATGCGAGAACAGTTGTCGGTGAGGGAAGAAACATACCGGACGGAAAGATATATATAAATACATCAGGAAATAATGCACTTGCAACAGGCGGTTCAGGCGATGTATTAAGTGGCATAATAGCAGGCATTGCGGCACAGGACATAAAAATGAAGCCGGCACTTGCTGCTGCATTTGGGGTATATGTTCACGGACTGACGGCAGAAAAATACACTGAGACAAAAAGCAGGTACAGTATGACGGCATCTGATATAATAGATATGCTTCAGGATGTAATGCCTAGGTAGATAGTGGAGATTATGGTAAATAAAACTGAGAAATGAGGATTAAAATGAGTACGAATAAAATAAAAGAATACTACAGAGTGAAAGCTGATATAGACCTTGATGCGATACATGAAAATGTTGTAAATGCAAAAGCACTTACAAAACCCGGAACAAAACTTATGGCTATAATAAAAGCAGATGCATACGGTCACGGAGCTGTCATGGTCGCACAAACATTAGAGGATGTTGCGGATGCATACGGTGTTGCCATACTAGAGGAAGGAATAGAGTTAAGGCAGGCAGGCATAAATAAACCTATACTTATACTTGGATATACGCCGGCACCTCTTTACAGTGCAATGATAAAATATGATATAGCAACAGCGGTATTTGAGTATGATATGGCAAAAAAAATGTCGGATACGGCAGAAAAAATGGGGAAAAAAGCTAAAGTTCATATAAAACTGGATACCGGAATGAGCAGGATAGGATTTAAGCAGGACGATGAAAGTCTTGCGGTTATAAAAAAGATAGCAGAGCTTCCCGGAATAGAAATCGAGGGCTGTTTTACGCATTTTGCGACAATGGATGAAAAAGATAAGACAAAAGCCATGAAGCAGTTTGAGAGATATATGGATTTTGTAAAAAGAATAGAAGATGCAGGCATTAAAATACCTGTAAAACATGTGTCAAACAGTGCCGGAATAATAGAAAAGCCGGAAGTAAACCTCGATATGGTAAGAGACGGAATATGTGTATATGGAATGTATCCGTCTGAGGAAGTAGATAAAACAAAATTAAAACTAACACCGGCGATGGAGATAAAATCTTATGTGTCATTTGTAAAGACACTTAAAGCCGGAGTAGAGATAGGTTATGGCGGTACATATACGACAACCGGTGAAACGGTAGTGGCAACGATACCGGTAGGATATGCTGACGGCTATTCAAGAGTATTGTCAAACAGGGGCAGAGTTCTTATAAAGGGAAAAAGTTTTCCGATAATTGGAAGAATATGCATGGATCAGTTTATGGTAGATATAAGCAGCCAGCCTGATATAAAACAGGGCGATGAGGTAACTCTTGTCGGCAGGGACAAAGATGAGTACATATCAATAGAAGAAGTGGCAGATATGTCATATTCATTTAATTATGAATTTGTTTGCGACATAGGAAAAAGAATACCGAGAGTGTATTACAGAGGCGGAAAAGTAGTTGCGACAAAAGATTTTTATCCGGAGTATTAGAATAAGTCTCTGGCTATAGTAAAAAATTCATGCTTTTTAAAGATACATATGTATAAAAACGATAAAGATGGAAAGAAATAACACTATAGGATGCATAAAGAATTACATAAAATGCAATTCCGGATTATGAGCAGTTGTAAGAGTACATTTTATTGATGTTAAGTCAGGAAATGTTTTCAGAACTGCTAAGTCAAATCCAGTTTAAGAGCGATTGATAGAGTTTGTCTTTTTGGATTTCAATGAAGAAACAACTCTTAAAGCTGCTCAGTCAATTCCAGATTATTGTGATAGGAGCGTGAAAATTTTGAATATAAAGCGGGGAGATATATATTTTGCAGATTTAAGACCGGTAGTGGGTTCAGAGCAGGGAGGGATACGCCCTGTGCTTATAATACAGAATGATATGGGAAACAAACACAGTCCGACAGTTATATGTGCGGCAATAACATCGAGAATGAACAAGGCAAAACTGCCGACACACATAGCACTTGAGGTGAACAGGTATGACATAATCAAAGACTCAGTGATATTGCTTGAACAGATAAGGACTATAGATAAATCAAGATTGCGTGAAAAGGTCTGCCATCTCGATGATGAGATACTTGAGAGGATAAATCATGCACTTTGCATAAGCCTTGCACTTGAGGAAGGATGCTTAAGATAATCAAAACAAGGAAAAGAGGGAACGATGAAAATAACACTTCTGACGGTAGGAAAGATAAAAGAAAAATACTTTACAATGGCAATAGATGAATATAAAAAGCGGCTTGGCAGGTATTGCAAACTGGAAATAATAGAGGTTGCAGATGAAAAGACACCGGATAATGCCAGTGAGCATGAGGAAGATATAATAAGGGCAAAAGAAGGGGAAAGACTCACAAAATACATAAAAGACGGGGCATATGTTATCTCACTTGCCATACAGGGAAAACAATATTCATCAGAGGAATTTGCGGACAAGATAGACAAGCTTGGGATAAACGGGGTAAGTCATATTATTTTTATAATAGGCGGCTCAATAGGGATAGATAAAGATATACTAAAAAAATCAAACGAATTGTTGAGTTTTTCAAAAATGACATTTCCGCATCAGCTTATGAGGGTGGTTCTGCTGGAGCAGATATACAGGGCATATAGGATAAATGCAGGGGAACCATACCACAAATGAGAAAATTAAAACTTCAAAGATATAGAAAGTATAAGGAAGAGTGGCTGATTTGGTTACTCTTCCAATTTTTTTACAGGAATGTGGCTGTAAATGGGTGTGAAACGGGGGTTTGCTGAAAAATGTAATAGCTGATATACGTTTTGATGGGATTGACGCAAGTGAGGATAAGTGATTACTTGTGATGTGGTTGTTTCTGGTGAGGGATTGCATCTGTTTATAGGGAGATTTTGAAGGTGCATTGAGGAAGGTAATCTGTGTTATACCAGATGATGTATGATGAGAGAGTGGGAATGACAAGATATAGTGTCTGAAGATTAGTTTCCTCAGTGGATGGGGTGAAAAATAAGTGATTGTTGGAAAGATAAATGTATGATAGAATATGTACAAATCGAAAGTTGTAGGTGATATTTTTGAGCCGAAATAAAGCAATTGCCCTTTATTTGATAGGAACTTTGGGGCAAATATGGATGATATGTATTATAGTATTTATATTGCGTAGTAGTGGTATGATTGTAGATTATACGACTCTTGTTGGAATGGTTGCTATTGGGATTGGAGGAGTTTCATCTGCTCTGTGGGGCACTATTATCGCAGAAAAGTACAAAAAATACAGTATAAAGAAAATACTGAAAGATTTTTTCGCTGTAAAACAAAAATTTTGCAGTTATTTATTTGTGCTTTTATTCTTGTTATTGGATTTTTGCTATGTTGTGTTTAATGGAAAATTAGTGCTAAGTGCGTGGTATATTCCACTTGTTCTATTTTTTAAAGCAATCATATTTGGTGGAATTGAAGAGGTAGGATGGAGATATGTTTTTCAACCTGTTTTACAGGAACGCCATAATTATATCACATCAACGATAATTACTTTTGCTGTATGGGGAATATGGCATTTTTCTTATTTCTACATTGAAGGAACATTGCCACAAGTACAGGTGTTTGGATTTTTGTTTGGATTGTTGACTAATTGCTTTATTTTATCCGCTTTATTTATAAAGACAAACAGTTTGTGGATATGTGTGATGACACATTCGTTAATCAATGTTTTCTCACAATTAGTAGTAGGTGGTAATCAAAATGTATCTTATGCTTGTAAAATAATTATTATAGTAATGGCAACTGTTCTTTCGATTAGAGAGCGGAATAAAAAAGCAACCGATGTGTCAGTTCTTTAGAGAGTGATCAATTCCAGTTTGTTGACATGAAGAACATTTATAGTAAAATTAGATACATAAAACACATAATATTATAAAAAGGATAAAGAGCGATATGTTCTTTATCCTTTTTCATATTTTTAAGGAAGGAGAATGTGAACCGTGAGTGAAATATCACAGGGAAGAATATTTGGCTATGCTAGAGTATCATAAACAGAACAAAATTTAGATAGACAACTGGCGGAGTTGGTAAAGTATGTTCCAGAAGAAAACATTGTTACTGATAAGCAATCAGGTAAAGACTTAGAGAGAGGAGGATATTAGGTATTAAAAGGGCGGTTTGTATTGCGTAGAGGTGACACACTATACATCATGAGCCTAGATCGTCTGTCTAGAAATAAAGCAGATATAAAAGCGGAGTTGCAATGGTTCAAGGATAACGGTATCAGACTGATGATTCTTGATTGACCGAGCTGAAAGCGAGGGATGCTTCTTGACTGAAAGTCAAGAAGATGGAAAAATCAGAAGGACAGGAATGGATAATGGAAATGTGGAAAGCAAAGGAAAACGCAATGGATGAATTTAAATTTAATGTGGAGACTACAGTAATAGGAACAGCAGACGGAAAAGAAGTATTTGAGGTACGCAAGCAATATAATATAGAGGGGAAATCAGCGATAATATAAAAAGAATTTGTATTCTGCCAGAGAACAGATTAGTAAAAATACAAAATGTAGCTATTCTATTGAACAGGTCAAAACTATATTAAAGCTGATTAAACCAATCATTGAAAAAAGCAAGGTCGAGGAAGTAAGAACACTAATGCATTTGATGATAGAGGAAATAACGATAGACCGCAAAACAAGGTCAGTTGATACAATCAGTATCAAGTTCAACAGGCAACTAACAGAATATTTATGTTTACAGGAGGGTGCTTCGAAAGAGGCATCCTTTTTTTCTGCCTTGAAAGAGGAAGAATTGGCATTTGTGATTCGACTATGATGGAAAAAAAGCAATCAGGTAACAAGGAGATGAAGCAGGGGGATTGTGAGAATATGGTAGTAGTGTTAGAATGATAAAAGAAAATGTAAATCGATATTTGACGGAGGAAAATGCATGAGTAATTTGTATGTTTCAGATTTAGATGGGACATTATTGAGAAGTAGCGAAGTAACCTCTAAATACACAAATCAAGTAATCAATTCGTTGGTGGAAGAAGGGATGATTTTTTCCTATGCTACGGCACGTTCTTTAGTTACAGCTAAAAAAGTGACCGAAGGAATAAATGCAAAAATTCCGTTGATTGTATATAACGGAGCATTTGTGATTGATAATATTACGGAAAAAATATTAATTGCTAATTATTTTGATGATTCAGTACATTCAGTACTAGAAGATTTGTTTAGTAATAATGTGTATCCCATTGTTTACGCATACATTGATAATGTGGAAAAATTTTCGTTTGTGCGAAAAATGTGTACAGAGGGTATGAATATGTTCCTCGAAAGCCGTAAAGGCGATGTTCGAACAAATGAGGTGAATTCATTGTCTGAGTTGAAAGAGGGTAATATTTTTTATATTACTTGTATTGATGAGCCAAAAAAACTTATGCCTTTGTATGATAAATATAAGGATAAATATCATTGTGTATATCAGACGGATATTTATACAAATGAACAGTGGTTAGAAATTATGCCGTTAGAAGCATCAAAATCAAATGCTATAAAGCAATTACAAAGCATGTTGAATTGTGAAAAGCTAATTGTGTTTGGTGATGGAAAAAATGATATAGACATGTTTCAAATGGCTGATAAAAGTTATGCTGTTGCAAATGCACATAATGATTTAAAACAATTTGCAACAGAGGTGATTTTGTCGAATGACGAAGATGGTGTTGCTAGATGGCTTGAAGCAAACTATAAACAATAGAAGCGGGTAAAAATTCCAATTTATTCAAGGTAATGATGTTTATTATATAGTAATTGTATGGAAGAGAAGTTGTCATGGCTTTTCTTCTAATCATTTTAGAAGAATATATAGTTTTATTGGTTTGAAATAACAGAAATAATAGGTATAAAAATAGCTTGTATTTATTGTATGATTTGTATATAATATAAGTGAAAGAGAGGTGTATATTATGACAGTAGATACAAATACAATGATTTCTATAACAGAAGCTAATCAGAATTTTTCAAAGGTTGCTCGGGTTGTTGACGAACATGGTACAGCGGTTATTCTTAAAAATAATGTGCCAAAATATCTTGTAATAGACTTTGGCAAAGCAGAACAGGAAAAAATAGCATCCACGGAGGACGTGTTTGCTATATCAGAACGCCTTATTAAGCAGAATATGGAAGCTTATGAGGTACTTGCCAAATGATAAGATTAAGCAAAGGGCAGGTCGTTTTACTTCATAAAAGGCTGATTGAGACTACTGGCGGTAGTAACGGTATTCGTGATGATGGGATGCTTGATTCAGCACTTGCTAATCCATTTCAGTCATTCGGAGATGAAGAGTTATATCCAAGTATACAAGCAAAAGCAGCACAACTTTGTTTTGGAATTGTAAAGAATCATCCTATGATTGATGGAAATAAACGCTTAGATTCTCATGTGATGCTGGTATTTTTAGCATTAAATGGTTATGAACTTTCATACACGCAAACGGAATTGAGTGATATAATACTTGATTTAGCCTCTGGTAAAATAGGAGCAGAGGATATATTGCAATGGATTATCAGTCATCAAAAATAATGTATAAGATTATTATATATATGTAATACTCAACGGACAAATATACGATACAATAAGCATTAATATAAATATTTGCTGGCTTGGAGGTTAAAAAATGATAACAGATACATTTGATAATTTATCGGAAGAAATAATTAAGGTTAATCGTAACGATAATGCGGTTAAGGTAGATGCCTGCATTCTTACATTTTCTCATGTGATTTTAAAATATGTTTTAGAAAATTTTGAGTGTAAAAAAATTGGAGATTTATTTTCATCTAATGGAGTGAATCCTGTTTATGGATTTGAGTATAAGAATAGGTATTTTGCTGTATATATGTCTTATGTTGGAGCACCGGCATGTGTGGCAGATATAGAAGATACTATGTCGATTATTAACACAGATAAATATGTTGTTTTTGGTGGTTTGGGATGTTTGAATAAAGAGGTTGCACGTGGAAAGGTTATGGTGCCTACTGAGGCTTATCGTGATGAAGGAACTTCATATCATTATGCGCCTGCTTCAGATTATATTAAAATCCAAAATGCAGATGTAGTAGCGAAGTTTATGGAAACAGTCGGTTTGCCTTATGTGAAAGGAAAAACATGGACAACAGATGCGGTGCATAGAGAAACGAGAGCGAATTTTGAAAAACGTAAAGCCGATGGCTGCATTTCTGTCGAAATGGAATGTGCTGCTGTTCAAGCTGTATGTGATTATAGAAAACTTAATGCCTACTTCTTTTTTACTTGTGGTGATTTGTTAGATGCACCTAAATGGGATGAACAGATGAAGAAAGATCAAGTAAAGCATACACAGCATGATGCAGGACATTTTGATATTGCTCTTGAACTGGCTTACTATATTACGGAATAGAAATATTGGAAGGAAACTTTTAAAATAACATAGAGAATACAACCATAAGAATAGAATTTGATTTTTATAGTATCAAGTTCAAAAGACAACTAACAGAATATTTATGTTTACAGGAGGGTGCATCGAAAGAGGCATCCTTTTTTCTGCTTTAAAAGAGGAAAAATTGGCATTTGTGATTCGACTATGATGGAGAAAATGTAATCAAGAGATGAAAGGGGGTGCGTTGTAAGAATATGGTATTTATGGTAGAATGATAATGGTAATGCAAATAGAAACTGTAAATTGGAGTATTGTTATGGAAATAAAAAAAGCTGAAATCAAAGATTTAGATGTCGTAGTTAAAATGAAAATGGAAATGTTTATAGAAGTAGGTTCAATATCTTTATTACAGGATAATGCTGAAAAAAAGATATATGAGAAATATAAAGAATTATATCAGGATGGGAAAGGTTGTCATTATTTAATATATGAAAATGATACTGTTATTGCGTGCGGAGGTGCTGTGATCAAAGAAGATGTTCCGTTTTGTTTTTTCAAAACTCCAACGTATGGCTATATAATTGATATATATTGTGTTCCGGAAAAGAGGAGAAGTGGTTATGCTTCAAAGATAATGGCGGAGCTGATTAAATGGTTGCAAAATAAAGGGGTACACAATATAAAACTAAAGCCATCATCGGCAGGACGACATTTATATGAAAAATTTGGATTTGGTGATTCAGGAGAAATGGAAACTTGGTTATAATATTTGGGGTTAATAAATAGTAAAAGAGAGTATGCAGTGAATTAAAAATTGAAATAGCAGTATAGTGAAAGTATATAGGAGAACATAATGAAGAAAGAAATAGCAGTTAAATTTGATGATTTGGAATGGCTGTATTCCCCAAATTGGGAATATTTTGATTATGGAAATTGTAAACGCCATTTGCAAGTTATTATGCCATATAGTAAAAAAGGACTTGAAAAGAAATATCCAGTTATTTTTTATATTACTGGTGCAGCATGGCACAAACAAGAAATGTATAATGATATTCCAAAACTCGTAGAGTTAGCGAAAAAGGGGGCTGCAATTGTATCAATTGAGGTTCGTGAGTCTGATATTGCAATTTTTCCAGCGCAGATAGAGGATATTAAAAATGCGATGGAGTGCGTTGTAGAAAAAATAACAAAATTTAACCTTCCGTTTGATATAAAAGAAGCTTACCTTATGGGACATTCTTCAGGGGGGCATTTAGCTATGATGGCAGTGTTACATAACGCTTGTGGAATGATTGAAATGCCGAATGTAAAAGGAGTTATTTTAGAGAGTGCATCCTCTGATATTTTGATTTGTTCCAATGAGCCATTACCACCTTGGATGTCTGTTCGCCCATCAACAGTTCTTTTGGGAATTGATAGTATTGAGGGAAATGAAGAAATTGCATATAAAGCATCATGTACATCTTTAATTAGTGAGGATATAATATTGCCACCTGTATTGATGTTTCATTGTATAAACGATCCCGTTGTTTCTGTTGAAAATAGCAGAACTTTATATGAAAAATTGGAAGAGAAAAATCACAGCGTGGAGTATTATGAGATAAAGGATTGGGACGAACATGGAGGAAATATATATTTTTCTGAAACTGTTCTGACTATTATTCAAGATTTTATAAAAAAGACTAAGTAACAGCTTGACTTACACATGTAATCCTCAATGGACAAAATTTTCTTGATTCCATTGAGGATTACTGTATTACAAAAGTAAACTACGACAAATTCCATTGAGGAATCAAACCTCACTGGATGCAAAAGTACCTGATTACGCTGAGGAATGAAAATCCGAAATGGTGTTACGGTGAACCATACCACAAATGAGGGTGCAGGACATCCGGTGGATGTCCGTTTTGCACCGACCGAAGCGGAGCGGAGACATTAAAACTTCAAAGATATAGAAAGCATAAGGAAGAGTGGCTGATTTGGCTGCTCTTTCAATCTTTTGCGCGAAGGCAAAGTGAAGATGCGTCGAGTTTGCTCGTAAGTATCTGAGCGCGCCCGCGAACCTTGTATCTTTGATGCAAGGTTGCACAGAGATGTGGTTCTGGTGTAAACAGCAATGTTTACATTGCTGTAGGAAAACAGAGCTGCGATGGAAAATGTACGAATGGATATATTTTTTGATGTGGTGAACAGAAGCAGTGGTAAGTGATTACTTGTGATATGGTTGTTTCTGGTGAGGGATTGCATCTGTTTATAGGGAGATTTTGAGGGTGCATTGAGGAAGGTAATCTGTGTTATACCAGATGATGTATGATAAGAGGGTGGGAAGGACGAAATATAGTGTCCGAAGATTAGTTTCCTCAGTGGATGGGTGAAAAATAAGTGATTGTGGGAAAGATGAATGTGTGATAGAATATGTATAAATCGGAATTTGCAGAGCATTGAGTTGGTTTCTACAATGATATGGAGGAATATATGAAACTTACAATTGCATTATTATAGCTTCTTCCAACAGGAAGTCTGAAAGGAAATATGGAAAAGGGAATCAAGGCTTGTTTTCAGGCAAAAGAAAAGGGGGCAGATATTGCAATTTTTCCAGAAATGTGGAGCTGCGGATACGTCTTTTCACATGAAGAGGCAAGCCTACGGGAATGTGCCATTCCTAGGTATGGCTCTTTTGTGAAAAGGTTTGCAGAACTTGCTGCAGAGTTGGATATGGCTATAGCTATCACTTTTTTGGAGCAACATGAGCCGAAACCGAGAAATACAGTTTGCTTTTTCGACAGACATGGCAAAATACAATATTGTTATTCAAAAGTCCATATTTGTAATTTTGGGGAAGAAGATGATGAAAGTGTTCTGGATGCAGGAGATGGTTTCTTTGTGACAGAATTGGATACGAAAGAAGGAGTTATAAAAGTCGGATCAATGATTTGCTATGACCGGGAATTTCCGGAAAGTGCTCGAGTTATGATGTTGAAAGGAGCGGAGCTACTTCTAGTTCCAAATGCCTGTCCAATGGAACTGAACCGTCTCGCACAACTCAGGGGAAGAGCATATGAAAATATGTTAGCTATAGCCACATGCAATTATCCGGCCCCTCATCCGGATTGCAATGGACATTCTACCCTGTTCGATGGTGTCGTATATCTTCCAGAGCTTCCTGACTCGCGAGATACATGTGTATTTGAAGCTGGCGAGGGAGAGGGTGTATATGTGGCTGAATTGGATGTAGATATGTTGCGAGAGTATCGTCATCGTGAGGTATGGGGGTGCAAAAATCGACGCCCAGAAGTGTATGGTATAATATCAGAGAGGAATCATATATAAAATGGTTCAAATTCCAGTTTGTATATGTAATCCTCAATGGACAAAATTTTCTTGATTCCATTGAGGATTATTGCCCTACAAAGCTAAGCTATAACAAATCACATTGAGGAATCAAACCTCACTAGATGTAAAAGCATCTGATTATGCTGAGGAACAAAAATCCGAAATGGCGTTACGGTGAACCATACCATAAATAAGGGGGATGCATCTGTTTATAGGTAAATTTTAAAGGTGCATTGAGAAAAGTAATCTGTGTTATACCAGATGGTGTTTGATAAGAGAGTGGAAAGGACAAGATATAGTGTCCGAAGATTAGTTTCCTTAGTGGAGGAGTGAAAGATAAGTGATTGTGGGAAAGATGAATGTGTGATAGAATATGTACAAATCAGATTTGTGGAAGAGAGAAGATATTCGGTTATTCTATTATTATATAGTATAAGTAACAAGATGGATAATTCCTTACTGGCTGTAAGAGATATTAACCATAAATATATTGCAGTAGAAGAGAGTGGTTGAGTATAATAAAATTAAAATGTTACAGCAAAGTTAGGTTTTACATGGGAGGCCAAATATCATGGAAATAATCAATAAGAATATTGATCATGGGAAAGCATTTGACTGGGGAAAAACTTCTGAAGACTATGCAAAGTACCGTGATATTTATCCTAAAGAATTTTATGCAAAACTAGCGGAATTATCGTTAGGAGTAAAGGGACAAAATGTACTGGATTTAGGAACAGGAACGGGTGTGATTCCAAGAAATATGTATTCCTACGGAGCAAAATGGACAGGGGCAGATATCTCAGAAAATCAAATTTTATATGCGGGGAAACTCAGCAAAAGCGCAGGGATGGACATTGATTATATTGTTGCATCAGCAGAAGAGATTGATTTTCCAGACAGAACATTTGATGTGGTTACAGCGTGTCAATGTTTTATGTATTTTGATAAATCGGTTGTTTTGCCTAAACTTCATCATATTTTAAAGGATTATGGTCATTTTTCAATTTTATTTATGGCATGGCTACCAGAAGAGAGTGAGATTGCCAAAACAAGCGAAAATCTTGTTTTGAAATATAATCCTGCATGGACTGGTGGAAGAATGACAAGATATGAATTGCAGGAGCCACCTTGGTGCGAAGGCATGTTTAAGGCTGCAAATATGCTAACATATGATTTGCCAGTACATTTTACAAGAGAAGCATGGCATGGAAGGATGAAAGCTTGTCGAGGAATTGGAGCGAGTGGACTGAAGGAAAGTGAGATTCAGAAATGGGAGCAGGAACATTGGAAATATATGCAATCACTGCCGGAAGAATTTGATATTTTGCATTATGTTTCTATTTTGGATTTGGAAAAAATATAAAAGGTTGTGCAAAAAGAAAAATTTGATTGTATGCAACAGCGAAAAAAGTTAAAAAAGAATTGGATGTAAAAATTGTGTTGATTCCTTTGTAGAAGGAAATGATTGCGAAAGTAGAGGCTGTCAAGTCCCGATTTAGGAATTAAAGATTTATGTATTACTTCCGAT
>UMBA01035657.1_pt1 | contig 12970 bp, 8 predicted proteins | sample 1963861 | NCBI WGS metagenome assembly UMBA01 (sample SAMEA4835931, study PRJEB28245) | human gut metagenome | biome: gut microbiome; material: fecal sample | place: Denmark | collected 2008
GACCTTATTTAATAATATGTATATTTAAGTCATATCGAACTAAACAATTATTCTTTTTCCTTTGACCATATTCACTAATACACTTATTTAAGTCACTTTCTGATTAGCTATTAGTGTCTTTCTCCTGACCCTATTCACTAATATCTCCATTCAGGTCACACCTAGCTAAATAAATTACCATATAATAAAGCTATCCAGCACATAGCCCATATCATAAATATACAAATATCCATATAATTCACGCACTGATAAACATTAGCCTTTCCATTCAACGAGAATAAAATTAAAACATAATTATCTTAACATTTTTTACAATTACAACTTACTTCCATCAAATAACAATAAAAAAATAAAACTCATCCATTTCCATTCCAGCAGCCTTATAATCGTACTTCCACAAAATAACAATAAAATAGAACTTGTCCCTATCCATTCCAACAACCTTATAATCACCCTTCCACCCCACAACAATAAAAATAAACCCCCAGCTCACACTCACATGGATTGTGCGAACTGGGGGTTTTATTTTGAATTTTATTCTTAACTACTGCGCAGGACTTATTGTATTGCCTCACAATTCATATAATTCCTTTGCAGCATAATATTTATATATGTAAATATGTTATATACTTTGCAGATTACTGAAGAAGTGTAAGAACACCCTGGTTAGCCTGGTTAGCCTGTGCAAGCATAGACTGTCCAGCCTGAGCTAAGATGCTGTTCTTGCTGTAGTTAACCATTTCTTCAGCCATATCTGTATCACGGATACGTGACTCTGCTGTCTGTGTATTCTCAGCGGCTGTATCAAGGTTGTTGATTGTATGCTCAAGTCTGTTCTGTACGGCACCTAACTGGCTTCTCTGTGCAGATACCTTCTTAATAGCTGCATCAATAGTTGTTGTAGCTTCTGATGCGCCATCCTGATTAGAAAGGTCAACCTTTTTACCATCAACACCAAGAGCTGCAGCGCTCATATCATCAATAGTAAATTCCATTGTCTGACCTTCGTTAGCACCTATCTGCAGCTTAACACCCTTGCTCTGTGTAGCTGCTGCTGACTGCTTATTAACAAGACCAAGCTTAGTAGCTGTTGTTGTTGTATCTCCGCCACTTGTATATTCACCGAATGAAAAATCCACATTCTTATTAGAACCATTATACTTAACTGATAATGAACCATCTTTGTTTGCTTCCACTGTGAAGTCTGTATTTTTAAGGTATTCTGTATCAGTTGCTGTATAACCCATAGCTGTATTATATGCACCTACTGCAGCCTGCACAGATGTCTGAAGTGTAGTTGCCGCAGCAGATAATGTTGTTGATTCATTAATTTCAGTACCAATTTCTGCCTTAACCTCAGTACCATTAATGGTCATAGTAAAATTACTATTAGCAGCAACTGTACTATTGAATTTCATTTCTGCATCCTGTGTCTTAGCTGTATTCTTATCGTTAGTACCCATAAGAGTAGCTCCCCAAGAATCTGTTGCTGCTGGTTCTGTCTTAGTAGTAGATACAGTAGTTGCATCTGTTCCAACAAAACCAAATGAAGATGTTGAGCCTGTATTATCACTTGTATATTTAAGTACACCTGCAGCCTTAGCTTCAACTGTTACAGTTCCTTTTACACCTGCCTCTTTAGCTGCATTATTTAATACCTTCTGTAAATCAGAAGCCATAGCCTTTGTCTGCTCTTCAGTCATATTTGTTTGACTGAAATCTGTACCATACTTTGCAGCAAAATCCTTTGCATCACCCTTACTCCAATCAACAGTAAACATCTCTCCATCAATCTGGAATGTATCCTTTACTGTTGATGTTTTTAATGCTGAAAATTTTGTTGCTTTTACATCTGCTCCATCCATAGTAGCAGCCTTAAATACAGCAACACTTGAACCTGTAAGTGTTGAACCTGTTGAAGAAGCTGACTTGCTGCCAAGTGAGCCATCAAGTAACTTCATTGTATTGAACTCTGTTGTATCAGAGATTCTTGTAAGCTCGCTCTGAAGCTGCTCGATTTCGTTCTGTACTGCTTCTCTATCGTCATCTGTCTCTGTTCCGTTAGCTGCTTGTACTGAAAGCTCTCTCATTCTCTGAAGGATTGAGTGTGATTCATTTAAAGCACCTTCTGCTGTCTGGATAAGTGAGATACCATCCTGAGCGTTAGTTGAAGCCTGATTAAGACCTCTGATCTGTCCTCTCATCTTCTCTGAGATTGAAAGTCCTGCTGCATCATCTGCTGCACGGTTGATTCTGTAACCTGAAGATAACTTCTCTGTTGACTTTGACTGAGCTGATGAAACACCGCTGAGCATTCTGTTAGCGTTCATAGCTGACATATTGTGTTGTACTACCATAGTATGTACCTCCGTGTAAATATAATATTTTTCTTAGGGAATCCGTTCCCATATAAGCCTTGTATATATTGTTTTGATATGTCATATCTGACTTATGAATTTAAAAATCAGAAATTTTTAAACTACTCATAATCACATATAAAATACATTTCTAATATGCCCTCAACATATCTTTGATACATTTCTGCAACAGCTCAAATATATCTATGGCATATTCCCAACATACCTTAAATGTGTCGCACGACATATCCTCAACCTGCAAGGCTCTGTATAATAAGCAGAATTTCCATGCTAATTCTGCGTATTATCTTTGTTTGACATCTTGTCTTCTTTAATCAGACGGCGTATCTTGTTAAGTGTGTCTGGCGAAAGATTAGACTCTGCATAATAAGGAGATATGAAGCGCGATGCTGTTTTACCTTCCTTCTCTTTATTTCTTGCAAGAACCTTACTTCTCACTATGTTGAGTTCACGCGGTGCATCTATAAGCAAATGTATATTGCCCTCCGAACCGCCTGAATACACAACTCTGATGTCCTTCCCGATGTCGATAAACTCGCCGGGCTTAATCGTAAGCTTTAACATATAACCTCCTTGTTAACCTTTATCCGCAACAATTTATATTAAAATGTTGCATCCTTTTGAATTAAATGGAGGATTTGATATGGGAACAGCACAGCCAATAAGAAACGAAAAAGAATTAGAAGCATTTAGAAAGTATTATCTTGAACAGAAGCAGAACTACCGCAACTATGCACTAATATGCCTCGGTGTCAATTCGGCATTGAGAATAAGCGATATTCTTAAATTAAAGTGGAGTGATGTTTACGATGCTAAGAAAAGGTGTTTTAGAAAACACATAATAATTACAGAAAAAAAGACTGGAAAAGAAAACAGAATTGCCATCAATTCCAATACTAAGATGGGATTGCAAATGTACTTAAACAGCCTGCATTACTTTGACGTTGACGAATATATATTTGCCGGACAGAAGGAGCACTCACATCTATGCCGTTCACAGGCATTCAGAATAGTAAAGCAGGCAGCGCAGTCACTCAATATGGAGGATAGAATAAGCTGCCACTCTATGCGCAAAACATTTGGATATTACGCGTGGAAATACGGCACACAGCCAGCAGTACTTATGGATATATACAACCACTCGTCATATGAGATTACTAAGAGATATCTGGGAATTAAACAGGACGATAAAGACTCAGTATTTTTAAGCATTAACCTGTAATTAACATAATCAGAATATAGCGATTTACAAATGGTTATTTTACACCTCATATCCTCTCAAACTGCATAAATACTGATAAAAATAATATTTTATCTAAGCAAAAATACATTTGACAGTATATATGCCAACATAAATAAGGATATGAAAATTGTAATGTCACAACCAAATTGATATTAATTGTCATTTCAATTAATATTCTTTTAATTTTATTAATATTTATGGTTAAGTATTATTATGATGTGACGATATAGATTATGTAATTGAGTAGAACAGATATTCAAGGGATGCAACATTTTAATATAAATTGTTGCATCCCTTTTTATAATTATACGAATTATGAAGAATTTTATTCTGTTTTTTAAGAATAAAGCGCATGATACAGCTTTAAGAACTTTTCATCTCTTTCTGCAATAGTCTTACTGTCTTTGCCATCTGAATAATCATAGAAGCCCTTCCTGCTCTTGACTCCATATTCACCTGCATCATAATGTTCTTTAAGAAGTTCTGGCGGTTCCTTGGAGTCGCACAGGTCTTCACAAAGATACTCACTTACATGATAAAATGTATCGATACCGCCTAAGTCAACCACTTCAAGAGGTCCTAAGCATGCATAACGGAAACCTAGTCCATACTTCATGACATCATCAATTCCTTCACTTGATACAACGCCCTTATTTACAAGGTCAAGCGCCTCCCTGAGTACTGCAAGCTGAAGTCTGTTAGCCGCAAAACCAAGAACATCTTTATTGACAATAACTGGTTTTTTATCAATTTTTAGAGCAAGTTGATATATAGTCTGTGCAACCTCATCTGTTGTGTTATCACCTTTAATAATCTCGATAAGTGGAACAAGGTGAGGTGGATTGAACCAGTGCATACCTATAAACCTTTCCGGTTTCTTAACTGACTGCGCTAATCTGTTAATAGATAATCCGGAGGTGTTGGTTGTAATAATTGCATCATCATTTATAATTTCTGATATAGTTTTATAGAATTCATCCTTAATCTCTACCTTTTCAGTGAGATTTTCAGCCACAAAGTCGCAGCTCTTAAAACAGTCGGTTGAAGTTGTGTATGTTATAGAGCTTAACAGCTTATCCGCGGCCTCCTTATCCATCTCACTGGACTTTACGAGAGTTTCCACATTTTCTTTAATTCTGTCCTCCGCTTTCTTAAGGCTCTCTTCTCTATGGTTATACAGAGTTACATTATCAAAATACTTTGCATATATCTGCGCCATGGACGAACCCATTATGCCTGCACCTGCAATTACAATATTATTAATTTCCATAATAGACCTCTTTTCCGCACACGTTTTTTGCGCATAGTTGGATTGTGTTAAGTGTGCATAACACAATCCCGTTTATAATAATTTTATATCAAAGCGGAGCGACTCTTGTGCATCACTCCGCTTTATTGCCAAAATATATTAATCAATATATCTTTTATACCAATCAGGCACCTCATTTGTTATTGTGTATAATTCGCCTTTTTTATATATGGCAAAACGATTAAATGCTTCTGTATCTGGTATTCCATGTCCACCATGTTCCACTCTGTAAGCAATTCTTTATTTTGCTATTTCTACTGTTTCAACACCTATATAATGAACTTCAACTTCATAACCCCGTGATTTTGCTATATCTATATTTTTTAATATAGAATTTCCACATAAAGTTGTAATTTCTTTATGTTATTATATATAGCTGAGTATTTATTAACATCACACACACTCATCCCTCCCTATTCTATAAGTATAACAGATATTATATCTATCGTGAATATAATAATTCCCAGATAAATATTCTCATAAATATCCGCAAGAAAACGGAGCGACACCCGCGTATCACTCCGTCCTCAAGAGAAAAAACTTATAGAAAAATAGCAAATAACCTAACTCATAATATCTATATTAATTCACTATTAGAAATCTACTTCTGTATCATAGTAGCAGCACTTAAGGAGCTTCTCCATCTCTTCCTGACTTGGCTGACGTGGATTAGAACCTGTACATGCATCCTTAATAGCATTAGCAGCTACTTCTGGAAGCTTAGCAAGGAATTCATCTTCTGGAACGATTCCCTGTTCTGCTGGAAGACCACCCTCGCCATAGTTCTTAATGCACTGTGGTATGTTAAGCTCGTCATTCATCTTACGAAGCATAGCGATTAAGTTATCAATCTTAGCCTCAGTTGTGTCTCCACCTAATCCTAAGAAATCAGCTATGTATGCATAACGCTTAGCTGCTGTCTCATCCTTAGAGTTAAACTTGATAACCTTAGGAAGATACATCGCATTAGCTGCACCGTGGATAATATGTCCGCCTTCAAATGCTGCACCAGTCTTATGTGCCATTGAATGAACGATACCAAGTAATGCGTTAGAGAATGCCATACCTGCAAGACATTGTGCGTTGTGCATTGCATCTCTCTTCTCCATATCTTCATTATATGAACCAACAAGGTCATCCTTAATCATCTTCATAGCGTGAAGTGCAAGCGCATCTGTGTAATCACAGTTAGCTGTAGATACATATGCTTCAATAGCATGTGTCATCGCATCCATACCTGTATGTGCTACAAGCTTCTTAGGCATAGTTTCTGCAAGCTCTGGGTCAACGATAGCTACATCTGGTGTAATCTCAAAGTCTGCTAAAGGATACTTAATACCTTTTTCATAATCTGTTATAACTGAGAACGCTGTAACTTCTGTAGCTGTACCTGATGTAGATGAAACAGCACAGAAATGAGCTTTAGTACGAAGCTTTGGTAAACCGAATACCTTGCACATATCTTCAAATGTTGTTTCTGGATATTCATACTTAATCCACATAGCCTTAGCTGCATCGATAGGTGAACCACCACCAATAGCTACTATCCAGTCTGGCTGGTATTCTTCCATAACCTTAGCGCCCTTCATAACTGTATCAACTGAAGGATCTGATTCGATACCCTCGAATAACTTAACTTCCATTCCAGCTTCCTTAAGATAATCTTCTGCTCTCTGAAGAAATCCGAAACGCTTCATAGAACCACCACCAACACAGATGATAGCCTTCTTTCCTTTAAGAGTCTTAAGTGCTTCAAGAGCTCCCTTACCATGATATAAATCTCTTGGTAATGTAAAACGTACCATAATCCAATACCTCCTAATAATATGAATTAAAATAATAAGTGAATTGAATAGATTGTTAAAACTCTAACAATCTCTATGTTTCTTAGTATATACCTCTTTCTTCATAATTTCAAGCAAATATGACATAATTTATTGTATTTTATATGTATTTTATTTTTCCTTCAGAAAATGAGTTTTATTTTTTACATTTGCATTAAATTGCAAATGTATTTTCGCACTACTCCTCTAATATACTGGACATATCTTACTTTTATGCCTAAGCAAAAGATTGTTTTATAAAAAGCATTTTCCACCTTTAATTATCTGTTTTATCGCACTATAATATAAATAAATATACACGGAGGTGATATAATGAAAATTATACATTCTGACACATCTGACAGGTCTAATCACATTAATTGTTTTAAACATATAAAATATATGACAACTGCTGCCGTACTTACAGCAGGGCTTTTTATAACGGGCTGTGGAAGTTCTCATGCCATGAATACGGCTGTTGACAAGGCTGATAAAGATAGTTACTTATCTGCTAATAATGATAACTGTACTGTTTTTTCTATCCGCGGAGATGGTTTTTACGCGGACACTTATGATGACTGGGATTTTCCGGATATATCGTCCGATTATACTTCCTTTGATGACACTGCTTTTACAGATTATGACTCTGATGATGACACTGATATTAACAACCCGGATGATGACGCTGATATTAACAGCTCTGATGATGGCTCTGATAGTAATAACTCTGATAATTATGACCCGACAGAAGAAGCTTTATATCTTGATAATTCTGGCTCTTCAGATAATTCTTTTGATGATAGTCCATCTGAAACTGACATCTATGGTACAGACGGCAGCTCATCTTCCGATAACGACAGTCAGCCTGAATATACTAATCCCAATGCATGGATTAATAACCTTTCAGCTTCCTCATATAATAACCAGCTTATAATTGTGGCTGCCAATGGCTCTTACGCCAATGTAGCCATGTATAATAAAAATAATGATGACACATGGGAAACTATTGTTGATACCAATGGTTATGTCGGCGTTGACGGAGTTGGTAATGCAAGCGAATATGCACATATTACGCCTAGCGGGATATACAGCCTGAGCATTGCTTTCGGTGTAAATAGCAACCCAGGTACAGCACTTCCCTACACACAGGTAGACTCATCCTATTATTGGGTGGATGACCCTTCATCTGACTGGTACAACAGATTTGTTACAACAAACACGACAACTCCGGACTGGTCAAGTGCAGAACACATTATTGACTACCCTGTTCCTTATGCCTATGCTATCGCTATTGACTATAATACCTCCTGCGTTAAGGGTGCCGGAAGTGCCATATTTCTGCACTGTTCTAACGGAAACCCTACATATGGATGTGTTTCCGTTCCGCAGTCAGCAATGATTACCATACTTAATAATATCCGTACAGGCTGTTCCATAATCATTGATGAGGCGTACAATATATCTGATTATTAATTAAAGTTCCAGATAACTAAGACATGGATAAAACAATCCTGCAACATACAGATATTAGTTAAACCCCCAGATTAACCTGTTATGGTTAACCCGGGGGTTTTATATATCCTTTATTAAAATGTCCGATTTTTACATAATTTCCTTAACAGTCTTAACAACATTATCAACTGTAAATCCGAAATGTTCAAATAATGTAGCGGCAGGACCTGAAGCGCCGAAGCCCTCCATAGCAATAACCTTTCCGTCAAGACCTACATACTTGTACCAGCCAAAGTCAGAAAGTGCTTCAACTGCAACTCTCTTTCTTACAGCATTTGGAAGTACACTTTCCTTATATTCTGCTGACTGCTTATCGAAAAGTTCCATACTTGGCATACTTACAACTCTTACATCTATGCCATCCTTCTTAAGTTCTTCCTTTGCTTCAACTGCAAGGCTTACCTCAGAACCGCTTGCGATGATAATAGCATCTGGAACAGCCTTTTCTGACTCAGCGATTACATAACCACCCTTAAGTGCATCCTTTGATGAACCTGCCATCTGTGGAAGATTTTGTCTTGTAAGCACAAGACCTGTAGGACCACATTCATTTTCAACTGCATACATCCATGCTGCTGCTGTTTCTGTTCTGTCACAAGGTCTGAATACTGTGAAATCTGGAAGTGAACGGAACGCTGCAAGCTGCTCAACAGGTTCATGTGTTGGGCCGTCTTCACCTACACCGATACTGTCGTGTGTGAATACATATGTTAATGGAAGCTTCATAAGTGATGTAAGTCTTGCCATTGGCTTAACATAATCACTGAATACAAAGAATGTAGCAACAAATGCCTTGAGACCTCCGTGAAGCATAAGACCATTGCCAATAGCTGCCATAGCCTGCTCTCTTACACCAAAGTGAAGATTGCTGCCTGCATAATTATCCTTTGAGAAATCTCCTGCATCCTTCATATTAGTCTTATTAGATGGTGCAAGGTCTGCTGAACCACCTATAAGATTAGGCATAGCCTTCTTTATCATATTAAGAATAGTTCCGCTTGTGCTTCTTGTTGCTTCAGGCTTGTCACCCTTAGCCCAGTACTCCTCAGAATTGAATAAATCGGACATATCATATCCGTCAAAGTAGTTATCCCATAACTCTTTCATTTCTGGATACTTCTCTACATATGAAGCAAAAAGTTCATTCCACTTATCCTCTGCCTTAGCCATATTAGCTGCAAGCTCCTTGTAGTGGTCATATACTTCCTGTGGAACTTCAAAGTCACCCTTGCAAGGCCAGCCAATATTTTCCTTAAGTGCTGCAACATTATCAACACCAAGAGGCTCACCGTGTGCACTTGCCTTACCCTGCTTGGCTGGGCAGCCGTAACCGATAAGTGTATTAACCTTGATAAGTGAAGGACGTGTCTTATCAGCCTTTGCTTCTTCTATAGCCTTTCCGATAGCTTCGAGGTCGTTACCGTCCTCAACTTCTATTGTCTGGAAGCCGAATGCCTTAAATCTTGTCATAACATCTTCTGTAAATGCTATGTCTGTGCTTCCCTCTATTGAAATATTGTTAGAATCATAAAATACAATAAGCTTAGAAAGTCCAAGTGTACCAGCAAGTGAAAAGCACTCAGATGAGATACCCTCCATCATACATCCGTCACCACCAAGAACATATGTATAATGGTCAACTACCGGATAACCTTCCTTGTTAAATACTGCTTCAAGATGTGCTTCTGCCATAGCCATACCAACTGCCATAGCCATACCCTGTCCTAAAGGACCTGTTGTCGCCTCAACACCTACAGTATGTCCATATTCCGGATGTCCCGGTGTTAAAGAACCAAACTGTCTGAAGTTCTTTACTTCATCAAGTGAAAGATTACCTATTCCAAAAAGATGGAATAAAGAATACAGTAACATAGAACCATGTCCACCAGAAAGAACAAATCTGTCCCTGTTTATCCATTCAGGATTTTGTGGGTTATAATTCATATGCTTTGAAAATAACTCATAAGCTATAGGTGCTGTTCCAAGTGGTAATCCCGGATGTCCTGAATTAGCCTTCTGGATAGCATCAGCAGATAACACTCTTATTGCATTTACTGACATTTCTTCAATATTCATATTAATCCTCATTTCTGCACACATTTTTTATAACGGGCCTGTGTCAGGTGCGCACAGACACATGTCCTACATATTGCTATAATAACAGTACATATGTATATTATCAATATCAGGCAGAAAAAACCTTTTATGATACTTAACATTAATATTACTGTCTTAATCCGTCATCAGTCCTTAAAGTCCGCTTCTGTAAGGAATATTACATCCCCGTTGTCACTGCGCTTCTTCTTAAGACCACCGAAGAACTTTCTTGATGCACGCTTCTCTGAATTCGCAATAGCCTTGTTAATAATCTCCTTGATATCGTCAAGCTTGATATTATCATTCATATTGTGAAGCTTATCTATCTTTAAGTACAGTTCAAGAAGTGCATCATCATCAACCTCGTACTGCCTCTTTCTTGCAAATCTCTTTGCCATCTCAACAAGCTCATTAACATTATACTGCTTAAGAGTTATCTTATGATTAAATGTCTTCGTAAGTTCAGGATTGAAGTTAAGAAGTACATTCATCTCTGCATCAGAGTCTTCGAATATAACTATCATTCTGTCTGTAACCTGATTCATGCATTCAATAATCTCATTAATTCTCTTAGGCTGTATAGTTCCTGCGCCTTCTACGATAAGAGCAGTTCCCTTAAGCTTACCCATAGCTTTTGTGATACCTCTCTGGTTGATACTCTCACCAGATGTCTTTGCTATCTTCTTTGGCTTCTGTGGATATACATAATTAATAGCTCTTACTATTGTTCTTGCAAGGTCTGTCTTATCCGAGCTTGAATTGCCAGAGATAAGAATATTACCTGTTGATGAAGTATTCATATTCATTTCACTGTCAAGCGACTCAAACAGCTCAACAAGCTGGCTCTCAAGTCCCGGCATTTCTCTGTACTTTCTGAATATCTTTGCAAGCTCACCTGAAAGCTTCTTCTCCTGTACTTCCTCATCATCCTCAGTATTATCATAATCAGAAGTATTAGATTCTGATACTAAGTAAGCTGCTGTTTCCTGCTGCTGTATTGATACACTGTCATCTGAAATATTCTTAAGAGTATCATCACCTAACTTATTCACATAAGCTTTAAGTAATTCATCTGTCACAGGAGCAAACTGTGCTGTGTCAAGTGTCATCTCCTCAGTAGCTTCCACATTATTGAATTCTATATCCTGTGCTGTATCCGAAGGAGCAGTTATTTCCTGCATATCCTGTGAAAACGCTGCATCTATAGCCTCATTTTCAGACTGCTGTATAACATTTTCCTCTGCTTTTTTAATAGCATTTTTAGTGTTCTGCTCAAGTATAAATGCTGCCTTTCCTGTTCTCATAGACAGGTCTCTCTTTACTGAGTCAAGCAGTACTTCTGCTTCTGCGGCTCTCTTAGCTTCTGCCTCATCGAACTTATCACCCTTCTTTAGTGCTTCTTCCTTCTTCTTGGCAATTATACGCTCATAAGCCTGACTCTTTTCATCCTTCTCATCAAGCAGACGTTCAAGCTCTACCTTAGAAAACTCTCTTGTATCCTGCTTTCCATACTTTTCTTCCCTGACAGTCTGCATCCAGTCACTTATGCTTAACTGGCCTTCTATCTGTCCATCATCCTGCACAACCTCATCCGCACCAGATGGTCTGTATGTATCAGCCGCCTGTGCATTAACTGCATTTCTTTCAAAAGGTGGTCGGAATGTTTCCTCCTGCTCATCCTTAAACAAGTTCTTTACATTCTGCGCAAGTTCTTCCTGAAGATTGTGCGTATCATACATACTATAGTTAGGCACAGCTACCTCTATATCCATAGCCTCTGCCTTCTCATCCATACGCTTCTTTGCTGCTATTCTTGCCTCTTCTTCATCTTCTCTTGTTATCTTTTCGCAGTTGTTTTCTATCTTCTTTTTGGCACTTTCTATAAGCTCCTTTAAAGATAATGAAGCTTTATTTACATTATCTGAGAAACCATCATCAGCACCGTCACCTGCTGTACCTGTTAATCCTGTATCTTTAGCAGATATGCCTGCGGCTTCATTCTTTACTTCATTCTGCTTCTCTATAGCCTTTACTATAGAATCCTTAAGTGCGCTGTTCTGGTTATTCTGCACAAGGTCAATAGACACGCCTTCCATACTTACAGTATCTTTATCAACCACCTTACCATTGTCATTCTTTGGTGCTGTAACAACCTCTTTATCATCTGCATTTGTACCTGCTGTTGAAGCCTTTGCAGCGGCTTTCTTACCTGTTTCCGGCTTTTTAAATGTATTCTTATTATCGTCAGCATCAAGAACATCTCCCACTTCATCCTTTTTAAGACGCGCAAGCTCTTTCTGCTCCATAAAAAGCTTTTCCTTGTTAGCTTCCTCATCTGACTTTCTTGCATTAATCTCAACAAGTATCTTCTTCTGTGTATTAGAAAGATTAACTCCCAGCTTTTCCTTAAGCTTTACAGCCATCTCTACATATATGCCATCCTGAAACCATAACACAAGATTATCACAAGTCTTGATACAGTCCTCCTTACGTCCTGTCTTATAATAAAGATTAGCAAGCTCATACATATACTTTTCGTCTATCTCTGACTCTTTATACTCTTCAAGTATCTCTACAAGCTCTGTATCAGGTGCCCCCTGTGCTCTTC
>UMBA01025622.1_pt1 | contig 12939 bp, 9 predicted proteins | sample 1963861 | NCBI WGS metagenome assembly UMBA01 (sample SAMEA4835931, study PRJEB28245) | human gut metagenome | biome: gut microbiome; material: fecal sample | place: Denmark | collected 2008
AAAGCGGTTAAAGATTCCTTATCAATCCCCGTAATAGGGAATGGTGATGTATGGACTCCTGAAGATGCACTTCGTATGATGCAAGAAACAGGTTGTGATGCGGTTATGATTGGTCGTGGTGCACAAGGCAATCCATGGATTTTTGAGCGCACTAATCACTATTTAACGACAGGTGAATTAAGACCAGAACCTACCTATTTAGAGCGACTAGATATGTTGCTCAAACATTTTGAACTACTCTGTCGGTATAAAGGGGCGGCTCTAGGGGTAAGAGAAATCCGAACACATGCTGGATGGTATATGAGGGGAATGCCTGAAGCAGCTTATTGGCGTAATCGTGTGAATACAATTCACACTGTTGAAAGCTTTAAAACAGAGCTTTCAACCTATAGAGATGTATTGGAAAACTGGGGCTCACATTGACAAATACAGGGGTTCTTAGTATAATTGATTAAAAATTAAAGATGAAAGATAAGGTGTCATCGACTATGACACTTTTTCTATTATTTATATGTAGAAAGATTAGGAGAATCCATGGCAGACGTAAAAGAAACATTACTTACAGCCGAAGGTTTGAAAAAACTTGAGGATGAATTAGCATATTATAAATCTGTGCGCCGTATTGAGGTGTCACAACGTATTAAAACAGCTATTGAATACGGCGATATCAGCGAAAACTCTGAATATGATGATGCTAAAAATGAACAGGCTTTCATTGAAGGTTATATTTCTGAGTTAGAAAATAAAATTAATACAGCAAAAATCATTGATGAATCCATTAAGGGTGATGTAGTATCCGTAGGTAGCAAGGTTACCGTATTAGATACAATGTACAATGATGAATTGGAATATGTTATTGTTGGTTCTTCCGAAGCAGATCCTTTCAACAATCGTATTTCCAATGAATCACCTGTAGGTAAAGCTATTTTGGGTAAACGTAAGGGCGATGAAGTAGAGGTATCCACACCAGATGGTCCTGTTACTTTCAAAGTGTTAGCAATTCAATAATTTTTCATTTTAACAAAAGAGGCGATAACATGAGTGAAGAAATTAAAAATTTACAAGAAGAATTAAATGATCAAATGCAAATTCGCCGCGACAAATTGGCTGAATACGAAGCTGATGGTATTTATCCATTCGGCCAACGGTTTGTTGTTAAAGATCATGCAAAAGATATTAAAAATGACTTCTTGAACTACGAAGACCAACCTGTAGTCATCGCAGGTCGTTTGATGACGATGCGTTCCCATGGTAAAACAGCATTTGCCAATATTCGCGATTTGTCTGGTGATATCCAAGTATATTTCCGTAAAGATGTATTGGGCGAAGATAATTACAAATATGTAAAAATGCTTGATATTGGCGATATTGTAGGCCTTGAAGGACATGTATTTAAAACTCACAGTGGTGAAGTTACGATTAAAGTCGACAAATTGACATTGTTATCCAAAGCATTGCGTCCATTACCTGAAAAATGGCATGGTTTAAAGGATACTGAACTTCGTTATCGTCAACGTTATGTAGATTTAATCGTAAATCCAGAAGTACGGGATACATTTGTTAAACGTTCTAAAATCGTTGCGAAGATTCGCGAATACATGATGAACGATGGCTTCATGGAAGTGGAAACACCTATGATGCATCCAATTCCAGGTGGTGCTGCTGCTCGTCCATTCATTACGCATCACAATGCGCTTGATATTGATATCTATATGCGTATTGCACCTGAATTATACTTAAAACGTTTAATTGTTGGCGGTATGGAACGCGTATTCGAAATGAACCGTTGTTTCCGTAATGAAGGTATCGATAATCGTCATAACCCAGAATTCACAACCATCGAATCCTACCAAGCATATGGTGATGTAGAAGATGCAATTCGTTTAACAGAAAATCTTGTATCCTACTGTGCTCAAGAAGTACTAGGTACACAAGAAATTACATACCAAGGTACTGAAATCAATTTAACTCCACCTTGGAACCGCATCACAATGGCAGAAGGTGTAAAAAAATACACTGGCGAAGATTTTGATGCAGTAACTACTGTAGAAGAAGCGCGTGCTATTGCAGATCGTTTGAATGTAGAATACACAAATAATGATGGTATTGGTAAAATCTTGAATGCTTGCTTCGAAGATTATGTAGAAGAAAACTTGATTCAACCAACTATCGTATATGGACATCCAAAAGAAATTTCTCCACTTGCCAAAGCAAGTCGTGAAAACCCATTGGCTACAGAACGTTTTGAAGCGTTCATCTATGGCCGCGAATTGGCAAATGGCTTCTCCGAGTTAAATGACCCAATTGATCAAAAACAACGTTTCTTGGATCAATTGAAAGAACGTGAAGCTGGTGATGATGAAGCTCACCGTATGGATGAAGACTTCGTCAATGCTCTTGAATACGGTTTACCACCAACAGCAGGTTTGGGCGTCGGTATCGATCGTCTTGTTATGTTCTTGACAGACTCTGCATCCATTCGCGATGTATTGTTGTTCCCATTAATGAAACCTGAAACATCTCAAGTTCAAGAAGAAATAACTGAATAATTTTTAAATTAAAGGCTGTAATAGAATGCGGTGAAACTGTGTGCTATTACAGCTTTTTTGTGTCAGTAAGTAGATATGCATGAAGTGCTTGATATATATTACCTTACATATTAATAATGGTTATCGATATATGAAAAAGTTTATACAACTATATTCTATAATTTAACGTAATATTCATTTTGCATAAACTCATAATTGCTATGTGTGCATGTGTAATTCGTATTATTAAACGCTATAAATTAAATTGCATAAATGTTAGAATATACATAAAGATAAAGAATACACCTAACTAAATGAGATAGCTATCAATTACTAAAGGGGTATACATCTTATATTTATGTACATAAGTTCCATTAATTTTAATTACAACTCTTACTTTAGGAGGAACGTATTATGAAACACATGAAGGTTGCATTTTCTCATAAGGCACAATATTACTTTGGACCTTTAGACGGCCATGAAAGTGTAGATTTAAGTCAAACCGATTTTACTGATATAGGAGCCATCGTTATTAGTGAAAGTGATACAGCTATCTTAGATAATGAAACTGTAAAATCTTTTGGCATCCCTGTATTCTTAGTTGTTTTTGATAATTCTGTTGATATCGATCAATTCATGGGGAAAGTGGAACGTGTAATTGATGGTTCTAGTACAAACTTCGACTTATATAAACGTCAAATCGAAGCTGCTGCAGATAAATATGAAGAATCTATGTTGCCTCCATTCTTTAGAGCGTTGGCTGATTATGTAGAAGAAGGTAACTCTCAATTTGACTGTCCAGGTCACCAAGGTGGTCAGTTCTATTGTAAACATCCAGCTGGCCGTGCATTCTACGATTTCTACGGCGAAAATGTGTTCCGTTCTGACCTTTGTAATGCGGACGTTGCGTTAGGCGACCTTTTAATCCATGAAGGTCCAGCATGTGCGGCTCAACAACATGCGGCGCAAGTATATAATGCAGATAAAACATATTTCGTATTAAATGGTACATCTTCATCTAATAAGGTTGTATTGAATGCCTTATTAACACCTGGCGATATCATTTTATATGATCGTAATAACCATAAATCTATTTGCCATGGTGCTCTTGTTATGGCTGGTGCAACACCTGTATACCTTGAAACAGCTCGTAACCCATTCGGTTCTATCGGCGGTATTTTGGAACACTGCTTTGACGAAAAATATATTCGTGAATTGATTGCTGAAAAAGATCCAGAAAAAGCAAAAGCTGAACGTCCTATTCGCTTGGCTGTTATCCAATTAGGTACATACGATGGTACTATTTACAATGCTCGTCAAGTTGTTGATAAAATTGGTCACCTTTGCGATTACATCTTCTTTGACTCCGCATGGGTTGGTTACGAACAATTTATCCCTATGATGAAAGATTGCAGCCCATTGCTCTTGGAATTAGGTCCTAATGACCCAGGCGTACTGGTAACTCAATCCGTTCATAAACAACAAGCTGGTTTCTCTCAAACATCTCAAATCCATAAAAAAGATAAGCACGTTAAAGGTCAAGATCGTTATGTAAACCATAAACGTCTTAACAATGCATTTATGATGCATGCTTCTACATCTCCATTCTACCCATTATTCGCCGCACTTGACGTAAATGCTAAGATGCATGAAGGCGAAGCTGGTAAAAAACTTTGGATTGACTGTGTAGAAACAGTTATTGATGCTCGTAAATCTGTATTGAAACATTGTAAATACCTTCGTCCATTAGTACCTCCTGTTGTACATGGTAAAAAATGGGAAGATGGGGATACAAAAGCGATGGCTCAAGATGTGGAATACTTCGCATTCGAACCTAATGCTAAATGGCATTCCTTCAAAGGTTATGGTAAAGGCCAATACTTTATCGATCCTTGCAAATTCCAATTGATTACACCTGGTATTAATGTAGAAACTGGTGAATACGAAGATTTCGGTATTCCTGCCAATATTCTTGCAAACTACTTGCGTGAAAATGGTATCATTCCTGAAAAATGTGACTTGAACACAATTCTATTCTTGATGACACCAGCAGAATCCAAAACTAAGATGGATGATTTAGTTGCACAATTGATTCGTTTCGAAGAATTAATTGAAGCCGATGCACCTATGCAAGATGTTTTACCATCGATTTACTATGCTAATATCGATAAGTATAAAGGCTATCATATCCGTCAATTATGCCAAGAAATGCATGATTTCTACAAAGATAGACAAGTTAGTACATTACAAGAACGCTTGTTCTTACATGACTACTTCCCAGAATATGTATTGAATCCTCAAGATGCAAACTTTGAATTCCAACGTGGTAAAGGCGAACTTGTACCATTAGATGAAGCTGAAGGCCGCATTGCTCTTGAAGGCGCTCTTCCTTATCCTCCTGGAGTATTGTGCGTACAACCTGGTGAACGTTGGTCCAAGACTGCTTGTGATTACTTCTTAGCACTACAAGAAGGCATTAATAAGTTACCTGGCTTTGCTCCTGAAATTCAAGGTGTATACATTACACCACAACCAGATGGAACTAAAAAAGCATATGGTTATGTATTGAAAAAAGAATTTGAAAAATAACACTATTGTGTGCCGTCAGAGTTTCTCTGACGGCGCCACAATCAATAAAAAGGTGGTAAAACTATGAGTACAGGCAAAAATAAGATGTCCGTATTGCAGCTGACAATTTTAACAGCTGTAAATATGATGGGCTCCGGTATTATCATGTTGCCAACAAAGTTGGCACAGGTAGGTGCTCTTTCAATTGTATCTTGGTTGATCACAGCCGTAGGCTCCATGTGTTTGGCATACGCATTTGCTAAATGTGGTATGTATGGACGCAAAGGTGGCGGCATGGGTGGTTATGCTGAATATTCCTTCGGTAAAGCGGGGAACTTTATGGCAAACTATACCTATGGTGTATCTCTTTTGATTGCTAATATTGCGATTGCTATTTCCGCTGTAGGGTATGCAGCAACCTTTGCTGATGCAACATTAACACCATTAATGACTGGTATTTATACAATTTTCACGTTATGGCTTGCAACAGTATTGAACTTTGGTGGTGCTAGTATTACAGGTCGTGTATCTAGCTTTACTGTATGGGGCGTTATTGCACCAGTACTTGTAATTAGTACTGTAGGTTGGGCATATTTCTCCGCAGATATGTATGTGGCAAACTGGAATGTCAACAACATGCCATTTGGCGAAGCTGCTACAAACTCCATCGCCATGACATTGTGGGCTTTCCTTGGCCTAGAATCCGCATGTGCTAATGCTGATGCTGTAGATAATCCAGAAAAGAATGTACCAAAAGCCGTTCTTGGTGGCACATTAGGCGCTGCTGCGATTTATATCGTTTCTACTAATATGATGTTTGGTATCGTACCAGCTAGCGAACTCGTTAATAGTAACGCACCATTCGGTCTAGCGTTCGCATCCATGTTCAATGGTACAGTTGGTAAGATCGTTATGGGCCTTATGGTTATGTCTTGCTTCGGTTCCTTGCTTGGTTGGCAGTTCACGATTGCGAACGTATTTAAAGGCGCTGCTGACGAAGGTTACTTCCCTAAATTGTTCAGTAAAATTACATCTAAAGATGCTCCAGTAGTTGGTATGGTAACAATTACTATCTTGCAATCTTTTATGAGTTTGATGACAATTAGTCCTTCCTTAAGTGAACAATTCGAAACATTGGTTAACTTGGCCGTTGTAACGAATATTATTCCTTATCTATTATCCATGGGTGCCGTTATCGTATTGATGAAAGCTGCAAAACGTGCTGGTAGTGAACTTAAAGGTACGACATTCATCGCCTTTATCGGTTCCTTATATAGCTTATATGCATTGTATGCATCTGGTTTTGAAGCTATGACATACGGTTCTATTGTAACCTTTGCAGGTTGGACATTATACGGTTTCGTATCCGATCGTTTTGATTTAGAACATAATATTGGTAAATAGTACCATTAAGCTATTGTTATAAGAACTTTGGCGATACTATCTCCTTTGAATAGTCCTCTGCTATTAGAAGTATAGAATTCTAATAGTGGGGGGCTATTTTGTGTAATTTTAAAAATACTCAATATTAGGGTATAATAAAATAATATAGGTATAAAAGGGGGTAATTATGGATATATTAGCTGCAAGGCGTTCCATAGAACAACGATTACTAAAGCAATCCGTTGCATTAATGTCGTTGGTGGCCGTTAGTGGTACTATTATGGGTGTAATTACTGGTTCTAGTGCCGTATTATTAGATGGTATATTTTCATTCATCGATGTAATCATTAAGATTATGATGCTTATGACGGCCAAATTGGTAGCGCGCGAAACAAGTAAACGGTTCCAGTTTGGATATTGGCAATTTGAGCCTCTTGTGCTCGTTGTGGAAGGATTTTTTATCCTATTGATTGTATTATACGCATTGATTAGTGGTATAGGGGATTTACTAAATGGTGGTCGCCATGTTGATTTTGGTATAGCTATTTACTATGCTATTTTCTTTACTATAGCCGATACAGCATATTATTTTTATGTACATCGCATTAATAAAAGTTTACAATCAAATCTAATCAAGTTTGATAATGTGAGCTGGTCTGTTGACGCGTGGCTTGAGGCAGCCATCCTCATCAGCTTTATAGCTGCTATCTTGTTAGAGGATACATCATACAGTTATTGGGCGGTATATATTGACCCTATCGTTTTGATTGTACTAGCATTGCAAATGACACCATCTGTTATTAAGATTATTGTACCTTCTACAAAACAAATCTTGGGATGGGCGCCTTCATCCTTGCATGATGAGGTACAAGAAATCATGGATCGTTTTATGGAAAAATATTCATTTAAGGATTATGTGACGAGTGTACAGGCTTATGGTAACTCGCGCATCATAGAGATTGATATTCTAGTGCCAAAGAAGTTTCCTTATCAAACAATAGCAGAACTTGATCGTATTCGAAATGAAATAGATGAAGAAATCGGCGGTAATCCCACAGAGAAATGGGTCACTATCTCCTTCACTGCCACACGTAAATGGATGGCTAAGGATTATCTTCTCGATGAAGAAGATGATGAATAATGCTATATTTTATGGTATACTTAAATGTATTAAAATACTAAATTGTACGACATAATAGAAGAGGCTGATACTATGTTAGATTTGAAATTTGTCCGAGAAAATCTCGAATTAGTAAAACAAAATTTGGATAATCGTCATACAAAGGGTGATCTTGATACCTTTGTTGCTGCGTATGATGAACGAAAACAATTGATTCAAAAGGTTGAAGAATTAAAGGCATTACGTAATTCTGTAACAGAAGAAATCAGCCAATTAAAACGCAATAAAGAAAATGCAGATGATAAAATTGCAGAAATGAAACGCGTTGGCGATGAAATTTCTGAATTAGATGGTCGCATTCGCGAAGTAGAAGAATCTTTGCGCAATGCTGCATTGATGTTGCCAAATATGTGTGATGCATCTGTTCCTGTTGGTGCTGATGAAGACGAAAATGTAGAACAACGCAAATGGGGTGAACCACGTCAATTTGATTTTGAACCAAAAGCGCATTGGGATATCGGCGAAGAATTAGATATTCTTGATTTTAACCGTGCTGTAAAAATGTCCGGTGCTCGCTTTACCGTATATAAAGGCCTAGGTGCTCGTTTAGAACGTGCTCTTATTAACTTTATGGTTGATCTTCATGTTGATAAGCAAGGCTATACAGAAATGATGACACCATATATGGTAACTCGTGAAACGTTGACAGGTACAGGTCAATTGCCTAAATTTGCTGAAGATATGTATCACGTTGAGAATACAGAATACTTTTTGATTCCTACTGCTGAGGTTACATTAACAAATTATCACAGCGGTGAAATCTTGAGTGAAGATGAATTGCCTAAATATTACACTGCATTTACTGCCTGTTTCCGTGCTGAAGCAGGTTCAGCTGGCCGTGATACACGTGGCTTGATTCGTCAACATCAATTTAATAAGGTAGAAATGGTAAAACTTTCAAAACCAGAAGATTCTTGGAATGAATTAGAAAAATTGACAGATAATGCAGAAGAAGTATTACGTCTATTAGAATTGCCATTCCGTGTTATTACATTGTGTACTGGTGATATCGGCTTTGGTTCTGCTAAAACGTATGACGTAGAAGTATGGATGCCTGCACAAAATAAATATAGAGAAATTTCTTCTTGCTCTAATATGACGGACTTCCAAGCTCGTCGTGCAAATATTAAATTCCGTCGTGGCCCTAAAGGCAAACCTGAATTCGTTCATACATTGAATGGTTCTGGCCTTGCAGTAGGTCGTACCGTAGCGGCAATTTTGGAAAATAATCAACAACCAGATGGTTCCGTTGTGATTCCTAAGGTGTTGGTTCCATACATGGGCGGCGTAGAAAAAATTACGCCTGCCAAATAAGGAGGTCCCATGAAATTCTTTATAGATACAGCCGAATTTAGTGAAATTAAAGATGCTTACTCTTATGGCTTTATCGACGGGGGAACGACAAACCCATCCCTAATTGTGAAAGCTAAACGCGATTTAAAACAAGTAATTAAAGAAATCGCGGATCTTGTAGATGGCCCTGTGAGTGCAGAGGTCATTGCTAGTGATGCACCGGGTATGATTGAAGAAGCTCATGAGCTTGTAAAACTGGGATCTAATGTGGTTGTTAAAATTCCAATGACTCCAGAAGGCTTAAAAGCCGTTGCAGTGCTTTCAAAAGAAGGTATTAAGACAAATGTAACATTGATTTTTTCTGCTAATCAAGCATTATTGGCGGCTCGCGCTGGTGCTACATATGTGAGCCCTTTTGTAGGGCGTATTGATGATATTAGCATGGATGGATTGACCTTAATTCAAGATATTGCGGATATCTTTGCTATTCACAGTATTAATACTGAAATTATCGCTGCTAGCGTACGTACACCATTGCATATTTTACAATGTGCGAAAGCTGGTGCCCATATTGCAACAGTGCCATATAAAGTGTTGTTACAAGCTATGAAACATCCATTGACCGATGCAGGTTTAGAAAAATTCATGGCTGATTGGAAACAAGCTAATCAATAAGTAATATAAACATCTTTTTAAGGAGGCCCTAAAATGGATCGTACTTTATCTTTAGAATTTGCTCGTGTAGTCGAAGCAGCTGCACTTCGTAGTGGTCGTTTGTTAGGTCGTGGTCAAAAAGACGAAGCCGATGGCTTAGCCGTTGATGCAATGCGTCAAGCCTTTGACTCTGTCCGTATTTCCGGTACTGTTGTTATCGGTGAAGGTGAAATCGACGAAGCTCCAATGTTATATATTGGTGAACATGTTGGTGCTGGCGGTCCAGAAGTAGATATTGCAGTAGATCCGATTGAAGGCACAAATTTGATTGCCAAAGGACAAAATGGTGCTATTGCTGTTATGGCGATTGCTGAAAAGGGTGGCTTGTTACATGCACCTGACATGTACATGGAAAAGATTTGTGTAGGTCCTCGTGGTGCTGGCGCTATTGATATTACAAAATCTTTGACAGAAAATATTCAAAACGTAGCTGCAAAGATGGGCCGTAAGGTTGATGAAATCAACTTGGTAATGCTAGATCGTGAACGTCATTATGGTTTAATGAAGGAAGCTCGTGATTTAGGAGCTCGTATTATGCTTATTTCTGATGGTGATGTTAACCCTGCAATGGAATGCTGTATCGAAGGTTCTGGCGTACATATGGTTGTCGGTACTGGTGGTGCACCAGAAGGCGTATTAGCCGCAGCAGCACTTAAATGTGCAGGTGGCGATATGCAAGCCCGTTTGAAACCAGGAAATGAAGAAGAAATTCGTCGTTGTCATGAAATGGGTGTCAAAGATGTTAACCAAGTATTGACACTTGATGATTTAGTGCGTACTGACGATGTAATCTTTGCTGCTACAGCGATTACACGTGGTAACTTATTGAATCCTATTCAATACTTCCCAGGCGGTGCTCGTACGCATACTATTGTAATGCGCTCTAAAACAGGCACTGTACGATTCCTAGATACTATTCATAGAGATGAAAAATTAACAACATTGAAAGCTCGTTAATTTCTTTGCTTTCAGTAAATAGTCTGTGTAGACCCCTAAGATTAGATTGATAATCTTAGGGGTTTTACTTGATGAGAAAGCCTAAAAAATAGTATAATAATCGTTAGTATATAACAGTGTGACGAATATGGTTATACATGAACATAACCATTTTGATATAAGAAATGTAGGAGGAATTCTTTTGGAAAAGCTCGTTATTAAAGGCGGTAATCAGCTGAATGGTCGCGTGCGCGTTAGTAGTGCGAAAAATGCGGTGTTGCCTATTATTGCAGCTACTTTATTAGCATCAACACCGAGTAAATTATTGGAAATTCCAAATTTAGAGGATGTTGGTACCATCTCCCAAGTTATTGAGTCTTTGGGCGTTAAGATTACACGAAACGAAGCTGATGATGAAATTATCTTCGATGCATCCATGTTGACGGCTACCGAAGCTCCTTATGAATTGGTACGCAAAATGAGAGCATCCTTCCTTGTGATGGGTCCATTATTGGCTCGCAAAGGGGAAGCTAAGATTTCTATGCCTGGTGGTTGTGCTATTGGTGCGCGCCCTATCGATTTACATTTAAAAGCGTTTGAAGCATTGGGTGCAAAAATTGAAATCACAGAAGATTATGTATATGCACATGCTCCAGAGGGCTTACAAGGCACTCAAATTTACTTGGATTTCCCAAGTGTAGGGGCCACTGAAAATGTAATCATGGCTGCTTCTATGGCTAAGGGTAAAACAGTTATTGAAAATGCTGCAGAAGAACCAGAAATCGTTGATTTAGCTACATTCTTGAATGCGATGGGGGCCAATATTCGCGGTGCAGGTACGAATGTGATTCGTATTGAAGGCGTAGAATCTCTGCATGGTGCTATCCATACCGTTATTCCAGATCGTATTGAAGCTGGTACATATTTAATTGCTGCGGCTATGGCTGGCGGTGATGTATTCGTAGAAAATGCATTACCTGAACATTTGAAACCAGTAGTGGCTAAATTGAAAGAAGCAGGCGTTACCGTAGAAGAAGATATTGACGGTATTCGTGTTATTAGCACTGGCAAAGGCTTAAAAGCTGTAGATATTAAAACATTACCATATCCTGGATTCCCTACAGATATGCAAGCTCAATTCATGGCGTTTACTACTATTGCGGAAGGCACAAGTACAGTAACGGAAACTGTATTTGAAAATCGTTTTATGCATGTTGCTGAATTGCGTAAGATGGGGGCTCATATAGATATTGATAATCGACAAGCTATCGTAGAAGGGATGCAATCCTTACATGGCGCTGTTGTGAATGCAACTGATTTACGTGCTGGGGCGGCTTTAGTTTGTGCAGGCTTAGCTGCGGAAGGTACAACAGAAATAGGTCGTTTACATCATATCGATCGCGGTTATGATGATTTAGTGGGTAAATTGAAAAGGTTAGGTGCCGATATTGTTCGGGTTGACGAATAAGAACAAAAGGCCAAAACAGAATACAAAGAAACGAAGCCGGCGTAAACAAGTGCCGGCTTTGCGTCGCAGTCAAGATAATGATGCAAAAGCTAAAAAAGAGTCGGTTGTAGAGCGCACTTCGCGAGCTGCTATGGTTAAGGTGACGGAATTACGCCGTAAAGAACGCCGTCAAAAACGGACTAAGCCTATAGCAAAGACCACTCCAGCTATGACATTGAAGCGTATTGTATCCCCTCAGAATGTAGGAGAAACGGTGTTTAAATTTGGTCGTTCCCTTACATTTGATTTGGGTATCGATTTAGGTACAGCCAATGTTTTAATCTATGTCAAGGGCAAAGGACTTGTTCTAGATGAACCTGCTTGTGTAGCGAAAGATACTCGGACTGGCGATGTATTAGCAGTAGGTGAAAGCGCACGTCGCATGATTGGTCGAACACCGACGGGGATTGAGGTCATACGACCGGTGCAAGCAGGTGTAATAGCGGATTATGACATGACAGAATTTATGCTCAAGTATTTTATTCGTTCTGTTGTTCCTGCATCTCGTCTCATGAAAACACGTATCGTTGTTTGTGTTCCATCGGGGATTACTCCCGTTGAAAAACGTGCTATTCTTGAAGCATTACTACGAACTGGGGCTAAGAAGACGGTTCTTATTGAAGAGCCTTTAGCAGCGGCTATGGGCACAAATTTAAATGAAGCGGATAAGGTTGGTGCTATGGTCGTAGATATAGGCGGTGGCACTACGGATATTGCCGTTCTTTGTGATACAGGTGTCGTAGTGAGTGAATCGTTGCGCATTGGCGGAGATTCTTTTAATGAGGCTATTATTCAATATGTACGGCGTAAGAAAAAGCTTGTCATTGGTC
>UMBA01001663.1_pt1 | contig 12916 bp, 9 predicted proteins | sample 1963861 | NCBI WGS metagenome assembly UMBA01 (sample SAMEA4835931, study PRJEB28245) | human gut metagenome | biome: gut microbiome; material: fecal sample | place: Denmark | collected 2008
TAATTTCCTTAGGATAACCGGCTGGTTCCATTTGTTTAATATAGCGCTTAGGCATATTTTTGTTTTGAACAATGAAAAATTGGCTGCCATTAGTATTAGGACCTGAGTTGGCCATTGATAAAGCACCACGTAAGTTAAATAATTCTTGAGAGAATTCATCTTCAAATGGGTGATCCCAGATACTTGTTCCGCCAGTACCGTTACCTTCAGGATCTCCACCTTGAATCATAAAGTCGCTGATTACTCGATGGAAAATTGTTTTGTCATAATATCCCTTTTGAGCCAATCGCACAAAGTTTTCAGCAGTCATTGGAGCTTGTTCAGGGAACAATTGAATTTTTATATCACCGTGATTAGTCTTAATGGTAGCTTTTGGTCCTTCTACCTTATTTAAGTTTAATTGTGGGTAATCCATATTTATTCTCTTTTCTATAAAATTGATTTAACGCGAACGTCTACGTTTTAGCTTAGTATTTAGTTTTACCAAACGTTCTCTATTATAACGTTGTACGATTATGAAGCAAAGTTCAAACATCATTGCAACAATTGATGTAAGTACAAAAATGTATAGATCACCAAAATAAATTGAAAATGCAATTGGAACCAAACTAAATATAAACATTAGTTCATGAATAAGCTCTGCCTGACACATATTGTTTATGATATCGTCGAGGCTCTGAGTTTTTAAATCGAATAAAGTTGAGTCATAAGTTGGAAGAAGCTTTTTCCAATCTTTGATGTGCAATATGCGATAAAATTTATTTTCTATCTTGGTTTGATGAAACCATTTGTTGTTAGAATTCACACCTAATAACATTGGCCTTACTACATTTCCAATAATCCAACGCATGAAGAAATGATACCAAATGGTGATAAACGTCGCAAATAAGGTTATGGACAGTTTATCCTTATGAATAATAAACAAGATAAAGCTTAGTATCATTAACGCCGTACTGATAATGACTATTGTGTTAAATAGTTTTTTCATAATTGACATAAAAATAAGAGGCAGTTATATCAACTACCTCTTATTCATCCACTTTAAATTAAGCGTTGAAAGCATCAGTAAGTGGTGGAACAACTTGCTTCTTACGTGATACAACACCTGGCAATTTAACTTCTGAATCTTCAAGCTTTGTGTTAAATGCCTTTTCAAACAATGCCTTAGTTTCGTCACTACCTACAACCAAAGCTTCTGAGTCTGAATCAAGGATGTTGGTAATTAAAAGCATAAACATGTCATAGTTGTTGTCCTTTGAAGAAGCTTCCATAGCCTTCAAGAAAGCTTCTTTACGTTTCAAAGCATCTGCTAAATCAACAACATTGATTTGTGCAACACGTACATTGTGGCCGTTTAATTCAAAACTCTTAGCATCTAAGTCAATCAAATCTTCTTCTGACTTGTCGTCGATGTTAGTACCAGCCTTAAGCATTGCCAAACCGTATTCCTTGTAGTCAACACTAGCAATTTTAGCTAAAGCTTCTACAGCTTCCTTATCTTCATCAGTGGTAGTTGGTGATTTAAGAAGCAAAGTGTCTGAAATAATAGCTGAGAGCATTAAACCAGCAAGCTTTTCAGGAATTTCAACGTTGTTTTCGTTAAACATCTTCCAAACGATAGTTGAAGTACAACCCTTAGGTTCTGCACGGTAGTACAAAGGATCAGCAGTATTAAAGTTCATAATTCTGTGGTGATCTACTACGTGAGTTACCTTAACCTTGTCGATGTCTGAAACACTTTGTTGTGGTTCGTTGTGGTCAACTAACATAACTGCCTTAACTTCGGGTGCTGCTTCCTTAATCACACGAGGAGCTTTAAAACCGAATTTCTTAAGAGCATAAGCTGTTTCATCGTTAGGTTCACCCAAAGCAACAGCTTCAGTATTGTAGCCTAACTTGTTTTGCAAGTATGAAAATGCAATAGCAGTACCGATAGCATCAGTATCTGGATTTTGGTGTCCGAAAACGAATTCTTTTTCCATTAAATTAATTGCCTCTTTTTCTAACTTTATTTTTGTTTTACTTCTCTTAATAGTCTACTAGAATCTAAGCGTTTATCCAAGAACATTTCAAATTCTTTTAGCATATTTTCCATTCTTGGAATTTCTAACTTACCCTTACGGTAGACATAAGAAATATGGAAATCATGCTCTCCTTGTAAGTAAATAGGAGTTAAACTGATTTCATCTTTGTGGACGTCATAGTATGATTGGGTAACATAAGTATCGTAGTCTGTTACTTCTGCCATTTGGACCATTTCTTTAGTAGAAGCAATCTCCATAGAAATATCTGGTTTGTGCTTTTTACCAAATAGCTCGTACATTAAGTGAGTTACGTAAAAGTCATCTGGATATGCAATCCATTTTCTGTTGATGAAGCGTGATACTGGATAAGTTTCACCTGCTTCTACAGTTGTCTTGTGTGTTAAAACAACTAAGCGATCAGAAGAAATGTCATGGTGATTGTATTGATGACGCAAATTAGTTTCTTCTTTCTTGGTGTTATCTGGCAAATACATAATTGCTAGATCTATTAAATTAGTGTCGAGTCTACGCCAAAGCTCTTTTCTATCGTAGTAATCGACTGAAAAAGTAACTTCTGGATATTTTCTGTGGAAGAAGCGTAGAAATTCGTAAAAGACATCAGCTTGCAGAGTATCCAAAACTCCAACGGAAATATTACCCTTGTCGGCTTGTGTGTATTCCTGAATGTCACTTATAACACCATTAATAGTGCTCAATAGCTCAACTGCGGCAGACTCCATTTCCTTCCCTGCTTCAGTTAAGTACAATTTCTTACCCATTTGGCCAAACAAAGGAGCACCAATTGCATATTCCAATTTTTTGACTTGTTGGGTTAATGCAGGTTGAGTGATACCAAGAATTTGAGCAGCTTGAGTGTAGTTCATGGTGTCAATCAATTGTAAAAAGTAACGTAAGGATTTGACCGAAAGTATAGTATCTGTTTTAGGCATAGTAATTATCTTCTTTCCTAAAATATTATTTAATAATAAGCCGTGTCCTATAACCATCTTCATTATCTATCCAAAAATAAATAGTGTCAAAACAAACGTCTTAACACTATTTATAAATATCTAAGTTGAAACTAATTAATAATAAAAAACTAATCTTGGCTACTAATTGGTCGTCCTAACTCAATACTTGTTGGGATTCCATCTGTTGTTGTATCGATGACGAATGAACCATTTGAGTATCGATCGCCTAAAGGATATTCATTAGTTTGAATCTTAACGTGACGATCACTAGTTGTTGTAATATGCAATACATGATCTTGAGCATATGGTACCAAGGCAGCGATTCTATGTGGCTTAGTCTTTAATTCACGCAATACTAAGACGCCTCGTTTAGCTCTAGACACTTTATTAACCAATTTTAATTTGAACTGCTTAAATGCACCACGCTGAGTAATCAAACCGACATGCATTAAATCAACATATTTATTATCAACTAATACATAATTTACGATATAGTCGTCTTCTTTAAGATTGGCTGATTTAACACCCACAGCCTTAGAACCTGATGTAGGAATTTCACTTATATCATATCTAATTGCATAAGCCCGATGAGTAAATAAGGTAATTTCCTTTTTAGCATCAGGTTTAACGGCATCTACACCAACTAATAGGCTATCCTTATTCTTTAATTTGATTGCGGTCATAGCACGAGATTTGTAAGTTCTCGTAGGCTGCAAGTTAGCAAGTTCCAATTGTTTGATATAGCCATCATTTGTAGCCAACAAGAAATTGATATTTGCGCTCAACTTGTCTAAAACAAATACACGAATGATCTTTTCGTCATTATCTAGACCTATTTCTTGAGACAAGTGTTGTCCTGTTTCTTTCCATTTAGCTTCGACTAATTCATGAACTGGACGATAAATCACATTGCCTCGGTTGGTAAACAGATAAAGATTAGATAATGTCGATATTGTGTTTTCATAAACTACCTTGTCACCATCAGGCAAACCATTATCCGCATCATCTGTTGACTGATATGATCTGATAGATGAGCGCTTGAGATAGCCATCACGACTGATCAAGACACGTACTTGTTCATCAGTTACTAATGCCTTTTCATCAATTTCAACTTTGGCACTTTCTTGAGAGATTTGAGTACGACGAGGGTTGCTGAATTCTTTCTTTACTGCTGAAAGTTCCTTGATTATTTCTTTTTCAAGGGTCTTACGGTCAGACAAAAGTTTGCGGTATTTTTCAGCTAACTTATTGAGCTTATCTTGTTCAGCAATCAATTCGTTTACATCAGTATTGGTTAATCTGTAAAGTTGTAAAGAAACGATAGCTTCAGCTTGCTTTTCAGTGAATTTGTATTTAGCAATTAAATTCTTCTTGGCATCAGCTTTGTTCTTAGATGCACGAATAGTCTTAATTACTTGATCCAAGATATCCATTGCGTGAATTAAACCTTGGATAATTTCTAAACGAGCTTCAGCCTTGTTTAAATCGAATTTAGTACGCTTAGTAACAACGTCAACTTCATGTTCCAAGTATGAAATTAGAATATGCTTTAACCCTACTTGAACTGGTGTCATGTGGTCAATTGCAACCATATTGAAGTTATAAGATACTTGCAAATCAGTATTCTTAAACAAGTAGTTTAAGATGTTTTGTGCATCAGTATCTTTCTTCAATTCAATTACGATTGATAAACCATGACGGTCAGTTTCATCACGGACTTCTGCAATACCATCGATTTCCTTGTTTAAGCGGATTTCATCGATTTTCTTTACAAGAAGAGATTTATTAACATCAAATGGAATTTCAGTAGCTACAATTTCTTGACGGTGTCCACGGATATCTTGAATGCTTGTTTTTGCACGAACTTGAATACGACCGCGACCAGTCTTGTATGCTTCTTTGATCCCCTTGGTGCCCATAATGATGGCACCTGTAGGAAAATCTGGTCCCTTAACGTATTTCATCAAGTCCTCAAGAGTTGCATCAGGATGCTTTAATAAATAAATTGTGGCATCGATAACTTCTCCTAAATTGTGAGGTGGAATCTCAGTGGCATATCCTGCTGAAATACCGGTTGAACCGTTAACTAATAAATTAGGGAAACGTGCTGGTAATACAGTTGGTTCATATTCGGTATCATCGAAGTTGAGAACCATATTGACAGTGTCTTTATCAATATCTTGTAAAAGCATATTTGAAATCTTGCTTAAACGAGATTCGGTATAACGCATTGCGGCTGGTCCATCACCATCCATTGAACCATTGTTACCGTGCATTTCTACTAATGGTTCACGCATCTTCCAATCTTGAGACAAGTGAACTAAAGCACCATAAATAGAACTATCACCGTGTGGGTGGAAGTTACCCATGATGTTTCCGACAGCTTTAGCTGCCTTTTTAAATGGCTTGTCGTAGGTATTTCCATCCTGGTACATTGCGTATAAAATACGACGCTGTACGGGTTTTAAACCATCACGAATATCTGGCAACGCACGTTCTTGAATAATATATTTAGAATATCTTCCGAAACGCTCACCCATAACTTGTTCAAGGGGCATTTCGCGAATTCGTTCTTTTGTGGCCATTAAATTAAAAACCTTCTTTATTCATCTTCAGATTCTAGAATTGAGCCGTCTTCGCCCATTCTGAATTTGACATTTTCTTCAATCCATTTTCTTCTTGCAGCAACTTTGTCGCCCATTAAGGTAGTTACTCTTCTCTCGGCTAAAGCAGCATCATCGATTTTTACTCTAATCAACATTCTAGATTCAGGATCCATGGTTGTTTGCCAAAGCTGTTCAGCATTCATTTCACCAAGTCCCTTAAATCTTTGTAAGGAGTATCCGCGACCCATTTTCTTTTCGTCTTCTGCTAGTTCTTCATCAGTCCAAGCATATTGGATCTTACTCTTTTTGCCACGACCTTTTTGCAGACGATAAAGAGGTGGCAAAGCAATATAAACTTTACCCTTCTCGATCATCGGGCGCATGTAGCGGTAGAAGAAAGTCAATAACAAAATTTGAATGTGAGCACCATCATCATCGGCGTCAGTCATGATAATAACTTTGTCATAATTAGAGTCATCTACATTAAATTCTGTTCCGACCCCCGCACCAATGGTATAGATCATTGTGTTAATTTCTTCATTCTTGAAGATATCTTGCAATTTAGCCTTTTGAGTATTCAAGACCTTACCACGAAGAGGAAGAATAGCTTGGAAGCGTCTATCTCTACCTTGTTTTGCTGAACCACCGGCAGAGTCCCCTTCTACTAGGAATAGCTCATTTTTCTTAGGATTACGTGATTGAGCAGGGGTAAGTTTACCAGAAAGAACTTCCTTCTTACGTCTCTTTTTGCCGTTTCTGCTTTCATCTCTAGCTTTTTTAGCGGCTTCACGTGCATCCCTAGCTCGTTGAGCCTTCTTAACCAATTCCTGAGCTAACTCACCATTTTCCATGAGATAGTAAGACATCTTTTCATATACAAGTGAATCAACCGCAGAACGTGCTTGGGGCGTACCTAGCTTACCCTTAGTCTGTCCTTCAAATTCAAGTAATTCTTCCGGAATCTTTACTGACAATACCGCACTTAAGCCTTCACGATAGTCGGATCCATCAATATTCTTATCCTTTTTGCCAAGTAAACCTTGCTTTTTAGCATAATCGTTAAAAGCTCTAGTAAACCCACTACGCGCACCAGATTCATGGGTACCACCGTCTCCAGTACGTACATTGTTAACAAATGAAACTAAATTTTCTGAATAGCCGTCACTATATTGACCAGCAAATTCAATTTCCATGCCATCTTGTTTTCCTTCAAAATAGAAAACGTCACTGATTGTTCCTTTTCCTTCATTAAGGTAGGAAACAAATGACTTAATCCCGTCATCATATTGGAAAACATCATGATGTTCTGGTTCACGTTCATCTGTTAAAACAAATTTAACACCCTTAAGTAAAAATGCAGATTCACGAATTCGTTCTTGAATTGTCTCGTATTTATACTTAGTAGTTGAAAAGATAGTTTGATCAGGTTTGAAAGTAATAGTTGTACCTGTCTTATCTTTTGTTTTACCAACGCATTTAAGTGTACCAACAGGATGACCGCCATTTTTAAATTCTTCTTCATAGGCCTTGCCATTACGAACCACTCTTACTTTCATATAACTTGAAAGAGCATTAACAACTGATGAACCTACACCATGAAGCCCACCTGATGTCTTATAGTTCTGTTCGGTAAATTTACCACCTGCATGAAGTACAGTTAAGATAACTTCAATTGTTGGCTTACCAGACTTGTGCATCCCTGTAGGCATGCCACGTCCAAAGTCTCTTACAGTAACACTATTGTCTTTATGGATCGTTACATCAATTTCTTTACCAAAACCAGCCATTGCTTCGTCGACTGAGTTATCGACAATTTCATAAACTAGTTGATTAAGACCGTGTATATCAGTTGAACCAATATACATACCAGGTCTTTTACGGACTGCTTCTAGTCCATGTAAGATTTGAATTGAAGAATCATCATAAGTATTAGCTTTTGCCACTAAAATTCCTCCACTTGTTCATAAATTCAGCAACTACCATATATTTAAAAGATAATCTTTGCTAAAATAGCGATAGATTAATAGGAGTTGTTAAATATGTTTGCATTAAAATTTGCATCGTTGTTTATTTTAGCATATTTGCTCGGATCGTTTCCGACAGGTATATTAGTTGGAAAAACCTTTTTCCATAAAGACATTAGAAAATACGGTTCAGGAAATATCGGGACTACAAATACATTTAGAGTTCTAGGTCCTGTAGCAGGCATCATCGTGTTCTTAGTTGATTTCTTTAAAGGAACGCTAGCTACATTGATTCCTGTCATTTTTAACTTAGGTCCACATTATCTTTGCCTTATTTTTGGTTTAGCTGCAATATTAGGTCATGCTTTCCCTGTATTCTTGAAATTCAAGGGAGGGAAGGCTGTTGCAACTTCAGCAGGTTTTCTATTAGGATACAATGTACATTTCTTCTTGATTTGTGCAGCAATATTCTTCCCTGTCTTGTTTATCACAAGTATGGTCTCATTAACCAGCTTAATCTCAGTGGTCCTAATCTTTATCGCTTCGTTCTTTTTCCACGACATTGCCTTAAGCATTATCAGTGGATTGCTTGTAGTCTTAATCTACTGGAGCCATAGAAGCAATATTAGCCGAATCGAACACCACCAAGAAAACATGGTACCGTTTGGTTTATATTACTGGTACAAAAAGAAACATGCTAAATAAACTAATAAGCAAAATATAAAACCAGCAAGTGTTTAACTTGTTGGTTTTTTGTTACATAAATTATTATACTTATACAAACAATCGTTCGCAAGAATAAAAAGCATAAATTAAGAAAGATATAACTATAAGCTATTCTTTTATTTTAGCAGTTTAAGTAGATCTTCTCTATTCATTGCAGCATTAGCCATATCTTTATTGTTTAGTATTGCTTGTGCAAGTTCTGCTTTCTTTTGCTGCAACTTGATGATCCGTTCTTCTATTGTATCTTGCGTGACCATCTTATAAATTTTAACAGAATTCTTTTGCCCTATTCTGTGTGCTCGATCTGTTGCTTGATTCTCTGCTGCTATATTCCACCATGGATCATAATGAATAACTACATCAGCACTAGTTAAATTAATACCAGTTCCCCCAGCCTTAAGAGAGATCAAAAAGACACCAGGCTGCTTTAATGAATTAAAGTGTTGAATATCTTCCTGCCTCTTCTCTTTTGGCGTAGATCCAGTAAGCATAAAAGTGGGCACCTTTAATTTCGCTAGTTTCTCTTGCAAAATATCTAGCATAGAAGTGAATTGGGAGAACAGTAAAATCTTATGTCCGTTTTCTAGATTGCTCTTTATTAAATCAATAGTCGCTTTTAATTTATCGGATTTGCCATGGTAATTATCATATAAAAGATGCGGATCACAGCAGATCTCTCGTAATTTAGTAATTTGTGCCAAAATCTGAAAACGAAACTTTTTAAAATCATCATCGTCTTGTCCATTTAATTGGGCAATAATTTTATTCATCTGCAGATGATATAGACCAGCCTGTTTTTGGTTCATCTTGATAGGAATAACCTCTTCGTCTTTAGCAGGCAAATCCTTTAAAACATCTTTCTTAAGTCGTCGCAAGATAAATGGAGCTACTGTCTCACTTAATGCAGATTCTAGGTCCTTATCTTCTTTTTTAACGATAGGTACTTCAAACTTCTTTTTGAAGTCCACATAAGAGCCCAAGAAGCCAGGCATTAGATAGTCAAAAATACTCCATAATTCACTTAGCTTATTTTCAATTGGCGTTCCTGTTAGAGCTAATCTGTGTTGTGCCTTAATAACTTTAACGGATTGAGCCGTGATCGACTGGTGATTCTTAATATTTTGTGCCTCGTCTAAGATTTGTAAATTAAAAGATAAGTTGTGATAAGCTTCTAGATCGTGATTAAGCGATTGATATGAGGTAATTAGTACATCATATTTATTTTGATGTACTAACATATTGCGTCGTTCATCATTGCTGCCGCCCAATACTCCAACAGATAACTCAGGTGCAAACTTCTTTATCTCAGCTTGCCAATTATAGATTACGGAAGCTGGTGCAATAACTAAACTCGGTAGATTACTCTTATGTTGCTGTTTTCTGGCTAAAAGCACAGCAATAACTTGTAAAGTCTTGCCTAGTCCCATTTCATCTGCTAATAGACCACCAAAATTATAATTAATGATTGTACTAAGCCAGTTAAATCCTGCTTTTTGATATGGTCTCAGCGTATTTTGAAGAGTTTGCGGAATTGCATCCCTGCGTATACGGTTGTTAGACAAATCAGCGATTAATCTATTAAAGGTATCATTAGTTGAAAAATGCAGAGCGCTCATACTTTTCATTTGCTTGGCAAAATAAAAGGATCTGTACGCAGGTATTTGTAATTTGCCATGAATGAAATCAGTAAATTTGATGTTCAAATCATGCATTGTTTGCGCAAGTTGCTCTATTGTAGGCTGTTCAGTCTTTTGCAACATGCCATTCTTTAAAACAAAATAACGTTTCTTTTCTTGATAGGCTTTTAATGCAGCTTGAATATCTTCTAGACTATGCTCCTGACTAGTCAGATCTACATTAAGCAACTCATTTGTTAAGTTAACACTTACGCCAATTTGCGTATTAATCTTAATTCCTTTTAGCAATGATCTAAAATTAGCGGTAATTTTCACTTCACCGAGTTCTTTTAGCTTTTCAAGTCCATTATCCAAAAAATCCGCAACAGCATCCGCATCTTCATTTGGAAGAATATATTGTTCTTTATCAAAATCAGTAAAGTACTGCTTAAGCTTATTTTGAACAGATTCTTCAAGATCAGATTCTCGTTTTTCGTTTGCAACATAGTCACGATTTAATGGATATTCTGCATCCCCATATACAGTCATAGCTGTGCAGCGAATCTTACCACCTAGATAGTCTAATTTGAAAATAAACCTAGCTTCAGGCGGCAGCTTATCTTTTAACTCTTGTGCACCTGTTACGGATACATGCTCAGCTTGTTCTAATGTAGGCAAAATATTGCGTGCAAACTGTAAGACCGTCTTTTTACTGAAACGTAGCTCATCTCCCGGATGAAGTTTTAACTTCTGTAAATATTGTGGCGTCAGACCCATATAATTGATCCAAACACCTTTGTAATAGCCGTAATAACTATTTCTACCAGCGATTATAGTTCTAGCCGGAAAATCCTCAATTGTGACAATCGCTCCACCTTTATCAGCAGTAATGTTGATATTTAAGTCTAACTGATCAGAAGTATATCCTACTAAATGAGTACCTGAATAAAGCTTAGTACCGTTGTAAATTAGATCATTTACTTCATCAGCAATTGAATTTTCAATTTCAATTGAATCAAAATGGCTGCTTCCACTGTAATAAACACTTAAATTGCGTGCATCGATAATCCTTGCAATGAAATTAAGCCATTTCTTACTGTCTTGAGTCATTTGATTGGGATCAATTGGTTCATTAAAGAACTTCCCTAATTTTACTGGCGTTTGTTTATGCACTGCATCTATTAATGCATTTAGATCATTAATTTGGTATAAGTGTTTCTCTATTCCTAACTTAAAGGTTAATCGAGGCATTCTACCATAATTGTCAATTTGCGCTCTTAAAATAGTAGGACTTTTAACTTTAGCAGCATTGTCTGAATATAAATCTAACAACTGATTGGCCGCTTGATTGGTTACATCAAAAGGATCATCTTTAATATATTCTTTTAAAAACTTAAGTAAGGCAAAAATAGTAATCGTATCTTGATCTTTAATATCTGTTCTATTCTCAAAGTCGATAGTTAGAATTTGCCAGCGTGTGAATTTAATATATAAATTTTGCCAATTACCCTTTTCGTTTTCAAAATTCCAGATATATTCGTAAGCACGCATTTTGTCGTCGACTTTGCGGAAATTAATTTCCTGTAAAGTATCAATTAACCGCAATGCATGATCATAAGATTCTTGACTAAATGTTCTTTGACCGATAATTTCAAAAGGATCGATAGCAGAATTGGCTTGAATGATTGCTTGTTTAATCTGATCAGAGATTAAATCCTTAAAGTCGACTTGAGCGCCATCCATAACTGCTTGTGTGTCTGTATTATTTTGCTTTTCTTCTGCTGCCATTAATGCGGCTACTTGGTGTTTGCAGCGATGGCCTTTCATAGCCCAAGGACAATTACACTTTAATTCAGATGCTCGACCGTCTGGGCGTAAACGTCCAGAAACGTTATAGTATCGACCTATGCCACCTTGAACTTGAGCTGTGAAGTGCTCTCGATCAGTGGCTAACTGAATGTTTTGTACCATTTGATTTTCAAAATAAATTTCCCCTCGATCTAAAATTCGTTGAGGAAATAATTTAGGCCATTGTGCCATCTGAACAACTCCTTAATTTGGTATAACTTTAAACTACAATACTACATATTAAATAGTAAAAGCCAGTAGAAAGAAATATAATTAAAGTAAAGAAAAATAAGATAAACAAAGAACGAGGTGTTTATTATGCTAGTAAGAAAAATCGTTAAAGCAGCCTTCTATTGTGGCATTGGTTTAGTTGTTGGTAAAACGATTAGTTCACAAAAACATAAAAATGATGTCAAAAAGATCTTAAGTGCTAATTATATGGACGATCGTACCAAAGTGGAATTAATGCAAGACTTAAATGGAATAAAAGTTGATCATAAAAAAGATAAAAAAATTCAATTGGATAAAAACTTAAATACTGTGAAAAATAAATCTGTTATTTTGGCTAAGAAAGTAGCATATAAATTGGCTAAATAGAGGAAATCTATCACCGTAGCGTGAAGGAAGAAAATCGTGAATACTGTCGTAATATCAAAGACTATCTAGAAGTTTATCCAGAACCCTACCCCGACTACGATAGCTTGGTAAGTTTCTTTGATGATAATGAAAAAGATGTAAATGCGGATTCGAATATTTCCGATTGAAAAAACATTCTATATCGTTAATTGTTTTGGTACAATATTTTGTTGGAAAGTGATAATTACTGTATTTTTTGAGGAGATGTTGATGCAGTTTGCGTTAACACAAAAGTTGAGTTGAGAGTAAATTAAAAGATATGAGATGTTAAAAAAGAGATGACTACAGGGGTCATCTCTTTTTTGTGCTTTTAGAAGAATAATTTACTCATGATGATCATGAATACCAATAAACAGGTTGAACTGATTGCTGCTGCTCCAAATACTGAACCACCACGTTTGAAGATAACTTTAAAGTTAACAGAAACACCCAATGCAGCCATAGCCATTCCTAAGAAGATGTAAGCTACTTGTACTAAAGCATCTAACAAGCTAGCTGAGAATGGTAAGTAAGTACCTAAAACAC
>UMBA01006011.1_pt1 | contig 12342 bp, 12 predicted proteins | sample 1963861 | NCBI WGS metagenome assembly UMBA01 (sample SAMEA4835931, study PRJEB28245) | human gut metagenome | biome: gut microbiome; material: fecal sample | place: Denmark | collected 2008
GTGGAAACGGCGCGGCACTTTGGGATCGGAGCTGACCGAGCCGTCAATTACCACTCTGACAGCGCCGGGACGCAGCTCAACTATGAGGTGCTGAGTGAGGCAATTTCCGCCGTCCGTTGCAGCGCCCCGCTCGGCGCAAATTGGAAGCGCCGGATTGACGAGGACTACGAGAAACGCGGAAAAGGGAAAAAGAAATAAGCTGCACAAGTACGAGGAAAGGCGCTTTCGAGCGCCTTTTTTCTCGTCCATACCGCTAATTTCCTCACAAAATGTCCGTTGTAAAGTGAAGGGGATTTTTACGGGGAGAAGCACCGGGAATACGATTTTGAGAGAATAGCAAGCACAGCCGGTGTCCGTACACACGGCGATTTTCGAGTAAGGGAACCCTGCCCTTACTCTTCAAAATGCTTGTTGGGATGTCTCCCAAACCCTCTATCTTTACGAAAGGACAGATTGCCTATGGCAAATAGAACAAGGCCAATACGCATTGAGTTTTGCGTATCGGAAAATGAGCATCGGATCATCAAATCAAAGATGGCGCAGCTCGGAACAAACAATATGGGCGCGTATCTCAGAAAGATGGCGATTGACGGCTACATCATCAAGGTGGACTACACCCAGCAGAAGAAGCTTGCCGCCGCTGTCAGCCGTGCAGCGTCAAATATCAATCAGATTTGCCGCCGTATCAATTCAAAGGGAAACCTTTATGAGGATGATGTCGCCGAGCTGAAAGAGAGGCAAAAGGAAATATGGCAGTTACTAAAATCAAGCCAATCCGAGGAACTGTAAACAAGGCGCTTGCCTACATCCTCGACCCGGAAAAGACTGACGATCAGCTCTATGTTTCCTCTTTCGGCTGTGCAGCCAGCGACGCGGCAGCAAAGGAATTTGAGTGGACACGAAATCTCGCTGCCCAGCAAGGAATGCAGATGCCGAAGGTGATTGCCCGACACCTTATTCAATCCTTCGACATCGGAGAAGTCACGCCGGAGATGGCGCATGAAATCGGAAAACAGTTTGCCGACGAATGGCTGAAAGGCAAGTATGAATATGTGATCGCCACCCACATCGACAAGGGGCATTGCCATAATCACATCATCTTCAATGCTGTCAATTTTGTAGACTACCATGCCTATCGGAGCAACAAGCGGACATATCGGGAAATGCGCCAGCTCAGTGATGAAATCTGCAAGGAACATGGGCTTTCCGTGATCCCACCCTCACAGAGCAAGGGCATGGACTACAAGGAATACACAGAGGCTAAACGCGGCACAAGCTGGAAGCAAAAGCTCAAGCAGACCATCGACCGCTGCATCATCACAGCGAAGGATTACGATGAGTTTATGAAACTCATGCAGGAAGCCGGATATGAAATCAAGACCGGAAAATACATCTCCTTCCGTGCTGAGGGACAGGAGCGTTTTACCCGTGCAAAGACCATCGGAGACAACTACACCGAGGAACGGATCAAAGAGCGCATTCTGGGGCGCGGGAACCGCAAGCGCCAGATGCAGACCTCTCGCCGGGGTATCTCCCTCATCAGCGACATTCAGGAGCGCATCCAGCTCATCGGCAGCAAAGGTTACGAACACAAAGCGAAGCTCACCATTCTCAAAGAGGCCGCGCGTACTCTCAACTACCTGACTGAGAACAACCTTCTGCAATATGCTGACCTTGAAAAGAAAGTCGAGGACATTCACAGCTCCTATGCCCGCACCGGCAGTGAGCTGAAAAATGTTGAAGCCAAACTGCGTGAGGTTCAGCCGCTTATCAAAAACATCTCGAACTACCAGCGGCTCAAACCGGTTTATGATGCCTATATGAAGGCGGCGGACAAACCGGCATACCGTGCCAAACACGAAGCAGAGCTTGTCATCTATGAGGCGGCAAAGAGCACTCTTCTCGCCATACAAGGCGACGGAAAATTGCCGAGCTTGAAATCTCTGCAAGCCGAACAGCAACGGCTCGTGGACGAGCAGCAGCGCCTTTATGACGAACGCGCCAAGTTGAAAAAAGAAGCTCGCCTGATTGACACGATGAAGGCGAATGTGGATGATTTCCTCAGTCCCTCGATGGCAAAGGAACAGGAGAAATCCCGCAGCGGAGAACTCGAATAAGCAAAAGAAAAAGGCTCACCGAAACCTACTGCAAGATTTCGGTGAGCCTTCGTTATTTCAGGGCTTAACTTGTTTTGAATGCTTGATCATCGTGTCGATGACATCATAAATCTGAGAGCGATCCTCCGCAGGAAGTTTATCAAGCTTTTGAGCCAGAAGCGAATCTTTTACCAAATACCCATTGTCAAGGACATCCGCAAGGATCATATCCGCTGAAACGCCGAGAGCGTTGATTATGGAAATCAAGGACTCAAGAGAAGGCGTTTTTTCGCCGCGCTCTATTGCGCCCACATAGTTAATACTCAGGTCGGCTTTTTCCGCAAGGTCCTCTTGACGAAGCTTCCTCATCAGGCGGTATTTGCGGATATTTTTGCCGACGGACTCAAGCCTCATCACAGCACCTCCTATCAGCGTGTAATACACACTAATAGTATAGGTGACACGGCTATCACTATACACATTCTATATGGAAGTCGTCAACGCTAATAGCGTTGATTTGTTCATGGAGTTGTGCTATCCTTTTATTTTGAAGAGGTGTATCTTGAGATGGGAAAAGAAGCGACAGCGACCTTCATTGGTCACAAGGAATGCTACGGTGTCCAAGCAGAGGATGTCCGTCGAGAAGTTGAAAAGCTTATCGCCTCCGGGGTTACTGACTTCTTAAATGGCGGCATGGGCGGGTTTGATTGGATGTGCGCAAGGGTTGTCTTTGACCTGAAAAAGAGCTATCCGCAGATAAGGAACTACCTTGTCATCCCCTACCTCACTTTCAACATTGCCGAGCCAAAATACTTCGATGACATTATCTATCCAGAAGGCTTTGAGAAGTATCATTTTAAGGCTGCGATCCCAGCAAGGAACCGGTATCTCGTTGATAACGCTGCATACGCTTTGTGCTATGTGACTCACGGCTGGGGAGGCGCTGCGCAGACACTCGAACGCGCTCAGAAAAATGGGCTGACAATAATCAATTTAGGAGAGAGGAACGATGGGAGAGATAATCTATGAGAAACACTTTCACAAAGAAACAATAGAGGAACTCGAGAAAGAAAGAATCGACCTCGTAGAAGCCTTCGGAGAAGATGCAAAGCAAGCACCTTCGTTCAACGAAATCATGAAAATGATTTATAGCAATGTAACATACCTTGCCTTGCCGGAACGCGAGAAAATGGCGCAAACTTTCATCGAAACAGCCATAGAAATCTCAAATGACTATGAGCTGGATATTGAGATTGAGGAACATCTGAGCCACATTTCTGCCACCTACTATTTTGATTGCGGCGCGTGCATGGGCTTCCTTAGAAGAATTATTGAGATGTCGGATGACATCTCCTTCTTTGACCACATTAAAGGTTTTGATATGGCCATGTCCCTTGACTTTTACACAAAGGCTGTATTCAAAAGGGAACGGCTTATTCAGCCCCAATGGTCTGACCTGAGCCGCTGAAAGGCGCTCAGGTTTCATTTGCCCCCTAATGCTTCGAGAGCTTGCAACTTTTTTGTAAATACTCGAAGAAATGCGTTGTAGGCACCAAGCGTTTCTGCTATAATGTAAACTGTGTTTTTGTACCCGTCACAAACCGCAATATAAGGAGCGTTTGTATGAGAATAAGCTACAAGAAATTATGGGTGCTACTCATCCAAAAAGATATATCAAAAGCGACGCTGCGCAAGGATGTAGGGCTATCCACAGGCACTATGAGCAAACTCAACAAGGGAGAGGAAGTCGCGCTGACAGTTTTAATGCGTCTATGCGACTACCTTGATTGCGACATCGGAGATATTTGCGAAGTGCTGCGCGACGAATAAGTTGTTCCCTACGGTAAAAACAGTTAGATAAAATCCGGGGGTCGTTGGGCATCCAAATGATCCTAAAGTAATGGAGATGAAGATATGGCATATCAAAGCGAAGCAGAGCTTGAACTGCAATTCATAGATCAACTGAATAAGCAGGGATATAGCACCGTTTCTGTTCCCGACTATGATGCGTTGGTCGAGAACTTCAAGGTGCAATTCGAGGCTTTCAATGCGGATAAACTTGATAAGCCGCTCACAGATAAAGAATGGGAACGCATTCTCAATCTGATGCTTGGCAAATCTGTTTTCCAAAGTGCAAAAATCCTCAGAGACAAATTTGTCTTAGAGCGAGAAGACGGGACGAAGGTGTATCTTTCGTTTTTTGACAGCGAGCACACCAAGAATATTTTTCAGGTAACGCACCAGACGACAGTTGTCGGAAAGTATGTCAATCGCTACGATGTGACGATCCTTGTCAACGGACTTCCCTTGATTCAGGTAGAATTAAAACGCAGAGGCATCGACATCCGAGAAGCGGTCAATCAGGTGATGCGCTACAAAAAGCATTCTTACAACGGGCTGTATCATTTCATCCAAATCTTCGTTGTTTCCAACGGTGTAGACACGAAGTATTTTGCAAACTCGGATCGGGAGATGCTGCACAGCCTTGCATTCTTCTGGACAGACTTCGACAATGTGCGGCTTACCAATTTGAAGGATTTCTCGATTGCTTTCCTCGCCCGTGACCATATTATCAAGATGCTGACGCGGTATATGATCCTAAATGATACGGATAAAATGCTTATGGTCATGCGCCCCTATCAGGTATATGCGGTCGAAGCTCTTGTCAGGCAAGCGACATTGACCAACCGCAATGCCTATGTCTGGCATACAACCGGCGCGGGAAAAACGCTGACTTCCTTCAAGACGGCGCAGATTCTCGCAGCCAATCCAAACATTAAAAAGGTAATCTTCCTCGTTGACCGCAAGGATTTGGACTCTCAGACCACGGAAGAGTTTAATAAGTTTGAAAATGGCTCGGTAGATGCCACTGACCGCACCGATGTCCTTGTGAAGCAGATGCAGGACAAAAACCGGCAGCTTATTGTAACCACCATGCAGAAAATGGCGAATGCTGTCAAGCGCCCTCAATATGCAAAGATCATGGATGCGTACAAGGATGAGAAAGTTGTTTTTATCATCGACGAGTGCCACAGAAGTCAGTTTGGCGATATGCATAAGGACATTGTGCGACACTTCCAGAAAGCTCAATTCTTTGGCTTTACAGGAACGCCACGCTTTGAAGTCAACGGAAAAGTAGAAGGAAAAATCACGCAAACCACAGAGATGCTGTTCGGGGAGTGCGTCCATAACTACCTGATCAAAGACGCTATCTTTGACAACAATGTCCTTGGCTTCCATGTGGAATACATAAAGACGATGGAGGGTGATTTTGACTGGGACGATCCCACGCTGGCAGATGCCATTGATGTCAATGAGCTTTATCTGTCCGAAGAGCGTATGTCGCTCATCGCCAATCATATAGTCCAAAATCATAAAGCAAAGACACGGAACAGGCAATACACCGCAATCTTCGCCGTTTCGTCGATTGAGGCGCTGGTCAAGTATTATGACATCTTCAAGAGCATAAAGCACGACTTGAACATCTCCGGTATCTTCTCTTATGGGCAGAACGAGGATGCAGAAGGCAAGGATGAGCACAGCCGCGATTCTTTGGAGAGGATCATCAAAGATTATAACGAGATGTATAGCACCAACTTCTCGACCGATACCTTCGCAGCCTATCACAAGGACATTTCTGACCGTGTGAAGGGCAAGAAGACAAAGCCGTTGGACATCCTGCTTGTGGTCAATATGTTCCTCACCGGTTTTGACAGCAAAACGCTTTCCGTCCTCTATGTGGACAAGGACTTGAAGTATCACGACCTGTTGCAAGCCTATTCCCGCACGAACCGCGTGGAGAAAGAGACAAAACCCTTCGGCATTGTCATCTGCTACCGCAACCTCAAAAAGCAGACGGATGACGCGCTTACTTTGTTTTCAAAAGCGCAAGATACTTCCGGCATTATTGTCCCGGACTATGACTTCTTTGTCGAGAAGTTCAATGAGATGGTCATAAAGCTCAAAGAGATCGCCGCCACTCCCGCAGCCGTAGACACCATGCAGAGTGAAGATGATCAGAAGCTCTTTGTTGTCACCTTCCGCGAGCTGACCAAGTATCTGCAATCGCTGCATACATTTATCGAGTTCAGCTTTGACCAGGATGCACTCACGATGTCTGAGCAGGAGTATCAGGATTATAAGAGCAAATATCTGATGCTCTACTCCAAACAGAAAACAGATCGTGAGGTTGTCTCTGTTCTGAACGATGTGGACTTCTGCATTGAGCTTATGGAGAGCGACCGAATCAATGTCGCCTACATCATGAATCTCATCCGCAACATCCACTTTGATGACGCGAAGCAGAAGGACTATGACATCAAGCACATCAAAGATGAACTTGGCAGGACGGACAACCCGCAGCTGCTCAAAAAGGTTGAGATCCTGCAATCGTTCTTGGACACGGTTGTTGCGGGGCTTAACAGCGCTGATGAAATTGACGCTGCCTACAACGACTTCGAGAACGCAGAAAAACAAAAAGAGATTGAAGCCTTTGCCCATCAGGAGGACATCGACTCTAAGGTGCTCACCGACTTCATCTCGGAATACGAGTTCTCCGGTACGATGGATGCCGGAAACATCCGTGACCGGCTCACAAAGCCGATGCCGCTTTTGAAGAAGCGTTCTTTGGTCAACCGTATCGTGGACTTTATCAGAAAACACGCCGAGAAATACCAATAAGGAGAATAAGAAATGGACAACTCTATTCAGGCTCATCAGAAAGAGCTTTGCAACAAGCTCTGGGCAATGGCAAACGCCCTTCGCGGCAATATGGAAGCCTATGAGTTCAAGAATTACATCTTGGGCATGATCTTCTACTACTACCTTTCGGACAAAACCGAGAAGTACATGGTCAACCTTTTGAAAGATGACGGGATTAGCTATGAAGAGGCATGGGCTGACCCTGAGTACAAAGAAGCTGTCGTAGAGGAAGCTCTGCGTGATCTCGGCTATGTGATTGAGCCGCAATTCCTCTTCCGCAAGATGGTCAAGATGGTCGAGAACCGTTCCTTTGACATCGAGTTTTTGCAGAAGGCTATCAACTCCCTGATGGAGTCCACCATAGGTAACGACTCTCAGGAAGACTTCGATGGCTTGTTTTCCGATATGCAGCTTGATTCCACAAAGCTCGGGCATACTGTAAAGGATCGCAGCTCTGTAATGGCGAAGATTATCTCTTCCCTTGACGAAATCAACTTCGGCGTGGAAGACACCAAAATTGATGTGCTGGGCAATGCCTACGAGTACCTGATCGGTCAGTTTGCCGCGACTGCCGGAAAGAAAGCCGGTGAGTTCTATACCCCTTCGGGTCCTGCCGAGTTGCTTTGCCGCCTCGCTTGCCTCGGATTGACGGATGTGAAGGATGCAGCCGACCCGACTTGCGGTTCCGGCTCGCTGCTGCTTCGCCTGAAAAACTATGCGAATGTCAGAAACTACTATGGGCAAGAGCTGACCTCGACTACATACAATCTCGCCCGAATGAACATGATCCTGCGTGGCATTCCGTACCGCAACTTCAATATCTACAACGGAGACACCTTGGAGCATGATTATTTTGGCGACAAGAAGTTCCGTGTTCAGGTTGCCAATCCGCCGTACTCCGCGAATTGGTCTGCCGATATGAAGTTCATGGAAGATGCTCGATTCAACGAGTATGGCAAGCTTGCTCCGAAGAGCAAGGCGGACTTTGCCTTTGTGCAGCACATGGTCTATCACATGGATGAAGACGGACGAGCTGTTGTTCTTCTCCCTCATGGTGTTCTCTTCCGTGGCGCTGCCGAAGAGGTGATCCGCAAGCACCTCATCCAAAAGCTGAATGTGCTGGATGCCGTCATTGGTCTTCCGGCAAACCTCTTCTTCGGCACCGGTATTCCTGTCTGTGTCCTCGTACTCAAGAGGGAGCGCAACGGCAATGCGGATAACATCCTGTTCATCGACGCTTCCAAAGACTTTGAGGCTGGAAAGAATCAGAACATCCTCCGGCAAAGCGACATCGACAAGATCGTAGACGCATACCAGCGCCGTGAGGACATTGATAAGTATGCTCATGTGGCGACGATGCAGGAGATTGAAGAGAACGGCTTTAACCTCAACATTCCCCGCTATGTTGATACCTTTGAGCCGGAAGAAGAAATTGATCTGAACGAAGTGGCTGCGGATATTCGCAAGCTCCAAAGTGAAATCAAGGACATCGACGCGGAATTGAAGCCGTATTTTGATGAGCTGGGGCTGGATTTCCCGTTTGATGTGGAGGGCAAATAATTATGGCAAATGTATCCTCAAGTAACGGTCTCGAAAAGCGCCCAGCATTATCGTTTAGAGATGATTGCGGAAGAGAATTTCCAAGCTGGCATCGCACTACCCTTGGTACAATTATTGAGCCATATTCAGAGAAAGTTCATGGAGAACATGACTTTGAAGTCCTTACATCTTCTCGTGAAGGACTTCAAAGACAAATAGATCATTTTGGCTCTCAACAAAGGCACGATACAGACGGCTATAACATTATACCTCTTGGCTTTTGCACATATAGAAATAGAAGCGATGACGGAAGGTTTACCTTCAACATTAACAAAATCAGCGACAAGGCTATTGTAAGTAAATTCTATCCGGTCTTTCGATTCAAAAATGCGAACAGCACTTTTATGACAGAATATCTCAACTCGTCAGCCCGAGCACGAAAAAAACTGTCAGTGCTTGCGGTCGGAACAAGTCAAGTTGTTCTTTCGTTCGAAGCGTTAAAATCTGCAAAGTTTGATCTTCCTTGTAAAGAGGAACAGGATAAAATCGCTTCTCTGTTAGAATGCTTGAACGAACGAGTTGAGCTTCAGCGTTCCTTTGTCGATGCCCTCAAGAAGTATAAAAGAGGGTTGCTTTCAAATCTGTTCGGTGAAAAGATAACTCAGGGATGTACAACAAAGAGTTACTATTTCTCGGAGATTGCCCAAAGGAGAAGCGAGAAATATGATCCCACTTCTGGTATTGAATATCCCTGTGTGGAGTTGGAGAACATCGAACAGGAAACAGGAAAAATCCTTTCCACAGTTCCATCAACAGCACAAAGCAGTATAAAAAATATAGCGAAGTATGGTGACACACTTTTTGGCAAACTGCGCCCTTATCTTCGTAAATATGCTTTTGCTCAAAAGACGATGGCTTGCTCATCGGAGATTTGGGCGCTTATTCCGTCAGATGCCGTTTTACCGAAATTCTTATTCTACCTCGTTCAAACTGAGCAATTTCTTCGAGTTGCCAACATCAGCTCAGGTACAAAGATGCCGAGAGCAGAATGGTCTAATATTGAAAAAACTGAGTTCTTTATCCCTGATCCTTTTGTTCAGCGTAAAGTAGTCTCTCTTCTTGAGGGGCTGGATCAAAAGATTACTTTTGCGGACTCAGCACTCTTTAGCTTGAACAGATTAAAAGCATCGCTGATGCAACAGCTCTTCATATAAAGAGCTGTTGCATCAAGGAGGATTTAACACTGCATAAGGCGGAAAGTAGCTTTTGATGCACTTCTATCTTTGCCCCGAGAAAGGATAAAGCCGCACCGATTTTCTCCTGCTGATCAAGTGGAGGAATCCAAATAGGAATTTCCGCAAGATCATCTGCATTGATAGCTGGATACCCTGTACCTGTACTGCGAAGCATTGCTTCACGGGCAAAATAGTCTGACGAAAGTTGCTCGTATATAAATTGAGTGTCCACCTCTGAGCATCGGATTTGCGCATATCCGGTAGACGCAACTGTTGGATATTCAAAATTCTTTTGGAAATAGTAATTGTTTTTTTGATACGGTCGAACCATTTGATAGAGTAAATCACCTTCCTCCAAAAGCCTTTGTGCTCGACTTGGCGCAGAGTTGCGAGATAAAAGTTTTTTACTATTCAAAACACCTGACTCTACACACTCCAAGTCAATATATATGAACGCCTCTGGAAGCGCTCCGGTTTTGGGATTGATATGAACTACGCTCCCCAACGGTTTCACATCATGCGAATCAATTTCAGAGGGTTTTGAGGACAAATGTGAACGCTTAAAGAAAAAGCGGTTTTGTAATCCTCTTTTATACTTCTGTTCAAGTACGAAGATAAAGCTCCATGAACGCCGAAATCCCTTGCAATAGCGGATTTGCCTCTGCTACTGCAAGGGATTTTGCTATGGAGTGGTATTGATTTTGTCAGTCCAAATAGCCCTCAAGTAACGGTCTCGAAAAGCGCCCGAAGCTGCGCTTCCCGGGCTCTGATGAGCCGTGGAAAGCTGAAAGGTTATCTGACTTCGCAGACCGTGTAACACGAAAGAATAGCCAGAATCAAACTGACCTGCCGCTTACAATCTCGTCAAAAGACGGCTTAGTGGATCAGGTGAGCTATTTTAATAAGACAGTTGCCAGCAAAGATATGAGCGGGTACTATCTGCTTCTTAATGGGGAGTACGCATACAACAAAAGTTACTCCGTGGGATATGACTTTGGCTCTATCAAGCGCTTGGATCGCTACACGATGGGCGCTTTATCAACACTTTATATTTGCTTTGCCCTTAAAAAGCATGATAGTGATTTTATTAAAGCTTACTTTGATTCTCTCAAATGGTACAGGGAAATCTATAAGATTTCAGCGGAAGGCGCTCGAAATCACGGCTTACTCAATGTTCCAACAGACGCGTTTTTCGAGACTAAACACTATCTGCCGCAGAACCTCAATGAGCAGCGAAAGATTGCCGATTTTATGATTGCTTTAGAGCACCGGATCGATGCACAGCAGTCGTTAGTATACAACCTCAAGAAGTATAAAAGAGGTGTCATGCAACACATTTTTCGCCGGACTACAACTCAGTCAGTTAAAGCATGGACTTGTGTTCGATTAGGTGATATTTTCAAAAAAGTGTCGCGCCGAAATACAGACGGCTTAGTGAAAAATGTGATAACTAACTCTGCTGAATATGGGCTTATTCCTCAGCGTGACTTCTTTGACAAAGACATTGCAGTCGATGGAAATACCGCAAATTACTATGTAATCGAAAAAGGAGATTTTGTTTACAATCCGCGAAAGTCGAACACTGCGCCGTATGGACCGTTTAATAGATATACCCTCGATGAAAAAGGGATCATCTCACCACTATACACTTGCCTTGTGCTAAAAGCAGATATTTACCCCTCCTACCTTGCTTGGTACTTTAAGAGCGATGCTTGGCATAGATACATTTATGATAATGGATCGCAAGGAGTTCGTCATGACCGAGTATCTATGACAGACGATTTACTTATGGGTATTCCAGTAATCTTTCCGGATCAAGCAAAGCAGCAAGAGTATGCAGATATACTTGATAAGATAGATGCTCGGCTGCAAGCTGCCCAGAAGGTGTATGATCTGCTGATTAAGGAAAAATGTGGTTATATGCAGCAGCTCTTCATATAAAGAGCTGCTGCAACAACGCCTTCTTCATAGCAAGAAAAAGATCCAACTCGCAAACAGCTCTCTTGATATAAGCGTCAAAAGCGGTAAGCATATCTGCAATCTTTTTCTGCTCTTCTAAAGGGGGAATGTCTAACACCATTGCCTTTATTGTATCGGCTGTAACTCCTTTGATAGATGTTCCTTGTGTTTTCATGGCTTCAAGTTTCATCCTGAATGCAATTTGATACGCCATGTAGTGTGTGTTCCCTGTGATAGAAGTTATGTTGGTAAAATCCTGACTTGTACAGAGGCTTTCAGGCATTATTGCGACTTTTCCTACCCCTACTCGTGAGACGATTGCGATTGTGCCTTCGGGACAAAGTTTTGTAGCTGAATTATCAATCGCCGTTTTTGTTATTCTTCGAGTCACGGAAATATCATCAATCCACTCTTCTTGTATGTCGGATGATGAAATCCAGCCAATCTCACCCTCCCAATAAGAAGAAATATCCTTTGAGGGCGTACCCCCTCCGCAAAACGAAGCAATATCATGAAGGGCTGACTTTTCCCAAGAGTGCTTTCGGTTTTTGATAAAAACGAGCTTGTGCAATCCTCTTTTATACTTCTTGAGAGCTTCAACCAAATTGCGTTGTTGGCGGATTCGTTCATCAAGAATGGTAAGAAAACCGACTATCTTTTTTTGCTCAGAATAACCAGGAAAATAGACTTCGCCTGTCAATACAGTTTCATTATTTACCTTCATGTCATGTTTAGCACCTATGTTGACGAGAGGTTTGAGATATTTATTAAGCCTTAAAGTACAGTTTACAAGGGACTACACAGGGTAGGTA
>UMBA01038397.1_pt1 | contig 12269 bp, 10 predicted proteins | sample 1963861 | NCBI WGS metagenome assembly UMBA01 (sample SAMEA4835931, study PRJEB28245) | human gut metagenome | biome: gut microbiome; material: fecal sample | place: Denmark | collected 2008
TTAACACGATCCCTCGCATGATCACTTCCTCATTCATGCCGACTAAAAACATGGTCAGTATGTAAATAATGATCCCACCGGCAGAGCGTACTCCGTCCGAACCGGAAACACTCTGCAAAAATAACTGTGCAACTGACACATACACACAGTATCCTACCATAAATCCTCCAGTATAAAATCCCCGGAGAAAGCCCACGCCGGTTTTTCTAAGTGACTGCTGGTATCCTGTAAGAAACAGCATACCGATCGCATAAACTGCCACGCCGATCTCAGCAATAAACTGTAACGTATAACTGTCCGTGATGGTTGTGAAATGTGCCACTACTCCTCCAACCAGGTTCATCAGCACCAGAAAAAGCGCCGTAATTACAATGCCAATGACAATCACAGCCGCCTTTGGCAATCCTAAAATTTTGTTCTTCATACTATTCCTCCTATACTATTTTTCACTGATAATTCCCGCTGCATCTACCGAAGCATTGTCCGAGATACTCTCCATATAAGAAAACAGCCCCGGTGCCGCATTCGCATCCATCTGTTTTGTCTGCCCGTCCGATGCATAGACCGGAATCAGCGCATAAGAAACTGTTCCATCTTCTATCACTGTAACTTTCACGGCTGCGGATCTGTCAATATTCTGTCCGAAAATAAAATTACCCAGACTGTAAAACACGGGTTTTCCGTCAATATATTCGATTCCTTCCAGACAATGTGTGTGCGCTCCGACAACCAGATCTGCACCTGCATCCATGCACTGTTTTGCCAGTTCACGCTGCACGGCATTCGGCTGTTCGCTGTACTCTGTCCCCCAGTGTGGAAATACCGTCACAAAATCACAGGTCTGTTTTGCTTCTTTGATCACTTCGATCAGTGCTGTGGCATCATAACAGGTAAACATTCCCGGCGCAGCACTCTCGATCTTCCAATCAGCAGACGGTACCACGCGCGATACAGCGATAAATCCATATTTTTTTCCATTTACTTCCATAATCTGCACTTCTTTTGCACGCTCCACCGAATCTCCGGCACCACCGTACAGGATTCCTGCTCCGTCTAATGCACTGAAAGTGTCTGACAGCGCCGCTCTTCCATAATCTAAGGTGTGATTGTTTGCAAGTGATACAATATCCACACCCATTTCATTTAACGCCCTTACATAGGAAGGACTGCACCGGAATGTGAACTGCTTGTCTGCCATCGGTTCCCCGCGGTCACTAAATGGAAACTCGTTGTTTACCATCAGGATATCGGCTGCCTTTAACTGTTCTAACAGTTCCGGTGAGACGACACGCTCGATCCCGCCGGCGTCATAGGCTGCCTTGAAAGCATTTGCAAAAAGAACATCACCTGTCAGGATGATGGTTGTATCGCCGGAGTCTTTTTGATTATCCTTGTTTGCGGTTTCATCTGATGCACTCCCAGTTCCAGCTGCTGTGGCTGCATCATCTGATATGCTTCCATTTTCACCTGCTGTGACTGCATTCTCTGACATGCTTCCGTCTTCACCTGCCGTTTCTGCACCATCCGTCGATATTCCACTTCCATCCGCTGTGGCTTCCCCATCCAGAGTGGCTTCTGCGTCAGACATCTCCGCCTGCTCCTCTTCTGCCGTCGCCCCCGGCGCAGACGCCGGTTTTGCCTGGCCGCCGGTTAAAATTGCCGCTGCGATCACGCCCGCCACAGTCAGTATGGAAAGTACATAAAGTACGATTCTGATTGTTTTATTCATAGATCCCCCATTTTTGCATTGTTTTGTTTTTCTTTGGTCTGAGAAACACTACAAAAATGACGCCGATGTACAACGATTGTACGCCGACGTCATTTTTATCATAATGATTTGCACCTTAATTGTCAACTGACACAGGATCTTAGTCTACTCAAAATCCACTTCAATACTTCCCATGCCACAGTCAAGTTCCATATTTTTCTCTGCCCCTTCATTTTTGACTTCTTTATCTCCGCTGATGTTTGAGTAAGTTTCACCATCCACATCAATCGAACCAAGTCCGCAGGAAAGTTTGTAGTTATACTCTTTTTCCTCGCCGTTTAAATCGAGTGTCATGCTTCCCATGCCGCAGTCTGCTTTCAGGTTCCCCTCAACACTTCCCTCCATGGAAAAATTGCCAACCCCACAGTCTAACGCAACATCACCATAAACTACACCGTCTGTAATCTCCACATTTCCAACGCCTACGGATACATCCATCTTTCCGTATACCTGAAACTGCTCTGCTTCAAAATTACCGGCCCCGACTTTTAGAATCAGATTGTTGCAGCTGACATCAAAATCTTTCCAGCTCATGTCTGCAGCACCGATATCAAAATTCAGCTCATCAAAAGAACTTCCCTTGGGCAGATACAAGATGATCTGCGGTGATTTTTTATAATAATGTTTTTTTGCATCATATTTAATTTTTAGTGTGTCTCCATCCAATTTACAGGAATAATATTTCTCTTTGCCGCGCTTTAAGACGACACGTATCTTCGTGCTGTCATCCGGTTCTTTGACTGTAATTTCTGCTGCGTCAATATCCAGCTTGATATTTCGAATGGAAGAGACATCAAAGCTGCTGTCTGCTCCACCTGCAGGTACCTCAGTAGATAACTCCATATCACCGATATCTGTTATCATATCATCGTCATCACTATCATCGTCATCACTATCATCGTCATCGCTATCATCGTCATCTTCATCAAAATCATCCATATCATCATCTTCTTCGTCATCTCCATCAGCACTGCTATAATAAAGTCCCACCGGACCAATATGCCAGTTTCCATACCGGAGTTCTCCATTCTTTGCCATACGCCATACAGAAGCCCCCATCGCAGTACTGACACCGCAGAAGATCAGTCCTGCACCAAGCAATGACACTGCAATGATTAACATAATTTTTGTGAATTTTTTCATGCTGCCACCCCACTTTCTTTCTTCTTTTCAAACTGTTTTTTACACAAACCGATGATTCCCCTGACTGCCCATGGAAGGAATACGCCAGACACCCACACGACCAGAAGTACTGCAAGGATTCCAAGTCCCAATACCAAAAGTCCTGCTCCGGTCAGTCCAAGTCCGACAGCCACTCCACCGGTAAATAAAGTGCTGCATCCAAAACCAATCAAAAGGAAACCTGCAAACACAAGTGATGCCATCACTGCAACCACTGCAACCGCAATGCCAAACAAAGTCGCAACAACCGCAAGAAGAAGTGATGCCACGACTAAAAGCAATGTCAGCCAGAGTGGTGATGTAAGAACTACCACTATGATTGCTGCTGCACTCCATCCACCTTTCTTTTCTTTTGGCACCTCTTCGCTTTTCACAAACATATCATCGTTCTTATTCCACTCCGGATTTTGATCCGCCGGCATGCCATAAAATCCATTCTCTTTTTCCATGCCAAGATTCTTTTTGATGCTCTGGGCAACCTTCTCCGGTGATTCAAGCTCCGCTATGACGGATTCCTCATTTTCCTCGCCCGCATCTTCAAAATAACTGCGGTAAAACGCAAGCGCATCCGCTTTTTCTTCTTCTGATATTCCATCCAGAAGCTGTTCTAACTGTTTTAAAAATTCTTCTCTTTTCATAACCTCTAAAGCTCCTCTCCTGAAAATAATGCTGATATTTTCATGGAATAATCTTCCCATTCTCTCCGATATTCAACTAACTTATCCTGCCCCGGTTCCGTGATCTTATAATAACGCCTGTTCCTGCCTCCGCACTCTCTGTCATATACCTCAAGGCATCCGTCTTTCTGCAGTCTCCTGAGCACCGGATACAAAGTGGACTCTGATACATCAATGGCTTTTCGTACATCCTGTGTGATCTTATAGCCATAGGTGCCTTCCTCCTCTTTCGACACAACAGCTAACACGATCGCGTCTAAGAGAGCGGCTCCTGTATTAAATACCATACGCTCATCTCCTTTTCTTTATAATATTCTATCTGTTTTAATATTATTTTCTTATTAATACTATATTTCGTATAATATAATTTGTCAACATTTATTTTATGGAAAATATTATTAAAGAATTCTAAAGATTACAAGATATTGAGATTTCATTGAATTTATATGAAACAAATAAAGCAATAAAAATACCGGCCTCCAATCGTTAGATTTTTAGGTCTAACTTTTGGGGTCGGTACACTTTTCGATATCATATCTCTTTTTTCATATACAAAAAATTATAACTGCCTTACTATTTCGCACCAAACAGATACACGCCGCGCTCTGTCACACGGATCTCCGGTATTACCGTAAGTGCCATAAAGGAAAGCGTGATAAATGGATCGATGTCCTCGGAAATGCCAAGTTTCTTTGCTTCCTCCAACATGTCCGCCACTTTTTCCGTGATCTCATCACAGGATTTTTCGCTCATCAGACCGCAGATTGGAAGCGGAAGCACATCCACGACTTTTCCACCGGAAGCGATAACATATCCGCCCTGATTTTCTTCCACACCTTTGATTGCTGCAAGGATATCCTCATCATTATCGCCCGCAACGATCAGGTTATGGGAATCATGTGCAACGGAAGTCGCCACTGCGCCGCCTTTGACGCCAAACCCTTTCAGCGGCGCAACACCGATCTCCCCTGTCTTTCCATGACGCTCTACCACGCAGATCTTGTTGTATACACCATCCGGTTTGAAATATCCGTTTTCTGCCGGCACTTCCTCCACCAGATGCGTGGTCACGATCTGGTGCGGGTTCATCTGTATCACATCCGTTTTTCCATCACAGGAAAGCCTGATTTTCTCTTTGGTGACCTCTCCCACATGAACGGTATGAAGCAGCTCATCCGGAACCGGAACGGAATAATCTTTCGCATAATCTTCCTCTGTCAGAATACGTCCGTCCTTCATGACATCAAGCGGTCTGACCTGCTCTAAATCATCTAAAAATACGATGTCTGCACGGTAACCCGCACCGATCGCGCCATAATTTTTCAATCCATAAAACTCTGCCGCCTGATAACTTCCCATCTTATAGGCTTTTGCAACCGGCACGCCAAGTGCAATCGCCTTGCGGATGCAGGTACTGATATGTCCCTCTTTGCGGATCTCCTCCACATGCTTGTCATCCGTACAGAAAGCACAGCGGTCTAAGCATACACCTGCATCTAACATTGTTTTGATCAGTGTCTCTAAATTCTTTGCACCACTTCCCTCGCGCACATAGATATGCAGTCCGGCACGGAGTTTATCGAGCACTTCCTCAGCGGTAGAACACTCATGATCGTTTTCCACACCGGCAAGACGGTATGCCTGCACTTCTTTTCCTCGGATTCCAGGCGCATGCCCATCAATATGTTTCTTGGCAAACAGCTCTAACTTGTCTGCCATTCTCTTTTCACCCTCACAGCACTCCATAAAACGCATGGTCTCACCGAGTCCAAGTACTCTTGCATTATCCACATATTTCATCATGTCAGAGGCAAGAAATTCACCACAGCCGTTTGTCTCCACATCCGTTGCAGGAACTGCGGAAGGCACCATAAAAAATACGTTTACCAGAAGTTTTGCAGCACATTTTAAGAAATAGTCCATTCCTTTTGTTCCGCTGACATTCACGATCTCGTGCGGATCGGCAATGATCGTCGTTGTTCCCGCCTTCGCAAGGACTTTGGCAAGTTCTCCCGGTGCTGCCATACAGGATTCAATATGCATATGCGCATCGATAAAGCCCGGCACCAGATATTTCCCGGTACAGTCGATTTCTTCTTTTCCCTCGTATTCACCTACGCCTACGATCGTGTCCCCGCAGATCGCAACATCCGCTTTTAACACTTCCTCCGTAAAGACATTCAGCACATTTCCGTTTTTCAATACGAGATCTGCTTTTTCGCGTCCATTTGCACAGTCTAACTTTCTTTTTCTCTCTAACATACGCTTCCTCTTTTCGTTATATATTTATTATGAAAATAACTTTTTAAAGAAATCTCCCACAGAAGAAATGATCGATTTAAAAAATCCACCGACAGCCGCTGCTATACCGCTATTTGAACTTCCATCTCCGTTTTTAAACGAATTGTACAAAGACTCCGCATAATCCACAAGTCCGTTTAAATCAATTCCGAGTGAATTGATCTTCTTGATCAGATCTATGATCTGCTGACGCTCATCATCCGATAACGTCACACCATATTTTTCACACGCCTCATCGATTGCACCGTTGATCCCGGCATCATCCGTCAGGTCATCTTTTGCAATCAGAGCCTTGATATACGCAATAAACTCTTCCACTTCTGCGTCGGAGACACCTTTTAAGGAATCTTCTAACTGACCGGTCAGCACAAGTTCATTGAGTGCCGTATCAACTACCGAATCACTGATCTCTTTTCCTGTCATCTCCTGATATGCTTTTAATACGCCTACTAAAGCCGCCGTTCCGGAAATTGGAGTTGGTCCTGCTACAATAATATCTGCATCTGTTACCCCTGCAGTAGTCAGCGCATTTTTATACATACCAACGGTACAATAATTAATATTTGTTGTGGAAATGTTTAATCCGCTTCCCTTATCCCTCTGTACGATCACAACAGAAGAAAGCGATCTTGTTCCAATCTGCGAGGATGAAATATAGGAATCTAAATACTGGTGTTCCTCTGCATTTGTCACATAGACCACATCATAATTTGACAGATTTGCCGCATCAATGCCCATAATAGAAAGAATCGTCGCTCTTTGAGAATCATTAAGATCTGCTCCAAGCGCAAGGTACGGTTTATCACTTGCCTTGATTGTGACATTATCGCTGTCCTCGTTTTGCACAATCGTTCCGTTGATATCCTGTGACGCCTGGTCTGATGTCGCATTTCCATCCTGCTGTGGCGTCTGATCCGACGATATATTTCCATCCTGCTGTGCATCAGAATTGTTTGTCTGAGCCGAATCATCCAAATACTGAATGGAACCTTCCAGATCGTCACTATCTGCATTCTGCGCAGAATCCTCTGCCGAAGTTTCTGCTGCATTCTGCACATCATCTGTCTGATCTGCCGTCGCTGCAACTGCCCCTGCCTGTGCTGCCTGCACACCCACACCGGAGGAAACAGGCATCGCTGCTGCAAGTATCACACATAATATTTTAACTACTTTTTTGTTTCTCATAATAATCCTCACTAACACTGTCCATCCCTGCTTTATATTTTATGCAGGTAAATCTATCTTATATTTTATATCTGCGCAATTCTGACACTCATCCATGCACAGATATCCGCATAAACCTGATCGCGGTCTGTCTCATTTAATATCTCATGACGGTCTGTCTCATACAAACGGTAGGTCAGATCATCCACACCCGCATCTTTGTACATATGATAAACTTTTTTTACCCCTTCACCGAGGTCACCAACCGGGTCATCTGCCCCGGAAACCATGAAAACCGGCAGATCTTTCGGCACTTTTTTTATATTATCCATCTGATTGTCAAAATATACCGCTTCCATCAGCCCATAGTACCCGTTTAATGTAAACAGAAACGTGCAGCGTGGATCACTGTAATATTTTTTGACATGCTCCACATCCTTTGTCAGCCAGCTGTTGGTATAATCTTTTCCATAAAGGTCAAATTTGTGGTATGGCTTGCTGTAGGAAAGTTTCTGCACCAGTTTACTTCTGTAATTCCAGCCACGGAAAAAGGCTAAAAATTTACACAGCGACATACCAAATTTCATGGTGCCATCCGGCACACACCCAGTTCCCATAATGACCGCTCCACTTAAATTTTCACCATGCAGACACAGATATTTTCGCAGCATATAAGAACCCATGCTGTGTCCCATCATAAAATACGGTATCCCCGGATTCTCTCCCTGAACTGTTGTTCGCAGGCTATGCATATCCGCAACAAGCGTATCACTCGGATTTTCTGCAAAATATCCCCACTCTGTTTCATCTTTTACCGAAGCGCCATGCCCTAAATGATCGTGGCCAACAACCATAAATCCGCGCTCTGTCAGGTACTCTGCGAACTCATGATATCTTTCAATATATTCGATCATGCCGTGCGTGATCTGTAAAATTGCCTTATACTTTCCATCCTCCGGCATCCATTTTACCGCATGGATCTTTGTCGTTCCATTCGCAGATAAATACGTCATCTGTTCTTCTTTTGCCATATAAGTTCTTCCCTCATTTCTATACTGCTCTTTACTATGCCGCTGACTGTTTTGCATGCAGATATTTCATTACAGATTACTTACTCCATATCCAGAAGTGCTTTACATCCATTATAGATCTTTTCCAATTCATCCTCAGCAGATTTTTTTGCATTGATTTCTTCACGCAGTGCTGTAACCTGCACTTTTGCCTCATCCCCGAGTTTTAAGAAATCCTCCCCGGCCTGTTTTATAAAATCCGCAGCCGGTACTGCGTTGCCGGACATGTGCTCCCTTAAAGAAGTCTGTCCATTTTCATATATGGAAAGTTTCTGTGCACTGTCACTGTACAGTTTCATTACCATCGATGTAATACCCGCCTGCATTTCATTGATCTGTGCAGTCTGTTCTTTGATTTCTTTTTGCGCCTCTTCCATCGCGTCGATCTGTTCTGATAATGCCTTTAGTCTTTCTTCATACCGCTGTGCCACATTTTTGATCTCCTCCGCAGCATGAAGGAATTTTTCTCCATTCTCTCCCATTCTTGCTGCTTCGATTGCCGCATTCAATGCAAGCACTCCCATATTTTTTGCATCATCTTCCAGTTCAGCTGTCACATTTCCAAGACCATCCTGCTCTTTCGAAGCACGGTAAAGACTTTCTTCTAACTGTGCACACGGTTCTTTTAACGCCTTGTGCTGTTCAAAAACTTCTTTGATCTTTTCATTCTGCTCTGCCACCTGTCCAATAAAAATGGAATGATTTGCCTCAAAAGATTCCACAGCATTATGTACTTCAACGAATGTACTGTACAGTTCTTTTCCTGTTCTGCAGCTCTCTTCTGCCAGTTCACCCACACATTCTAACTTTTCCTCAAGAATTTCTATATTTTCTTCCATCTGGACACGGGATGCTGTCATCTGCACAGAATCTTCTTTTAATTCATCACTGTATTCTGCAATCTGTTTCTTGATCGTATAGAGTTCGTCCTGCAGTGCCTTCTCTTTCTTTCCACCAAACATATATGTCCTCCATTTACTGATAATTCTTTATCACAATCTGTATGCTTTCATTTCCCTGATACCTGTTTATCTCGGGATAATATACCACAGACATCCGGATTCCATTTGTCCTGCCAAGGAATGCCTGCTGCACTTCATTTTCCCCATATTTTCTTCCATAATATTCCCGGAATTCCTCCACATCTCCAAAATAAACAGCAGATATGGATTTTCCACGTTCAGTCTTAAGTGTCAGTTTTAATACATTCTGATTTTTCCCGACTATAACCGCACGATCGATTCCAAGATTCTTATCCGCAAACTGAGGTTTTACATTTGCTTTCCCGAATGGTTCTAACAACAACAGTTCATTTACCAGCGGAATGTCCGGATAATCGACGGGCATGGGAATATCTATTTTTATCTTAGGAATAAAATCTTCTTCTGTCAAGCCACAGCAGGCATTTATTTTCTCCCTGAAAATCTCTACATTTGCTTCCGGCAGGGAAAGTCCTGCTGCCATCGGATGACCGCCAAATTTTGTAAATAATTCCTGACATTTGCACAGTTCCTCATACATCGAATATGCCTCGATTGAGCGCCCGGAGCCTTTAACCCCATCCTCACTCTTTGTCAGCACAAAAGTCGGTTTATGACACGCCTCCCGGATTCTTCCTGCAATGATTCCTGCAAGACTTTCATGCACATCCGGCAGATAGACAACCAGGACTTTTTCACCCGTATTTCCCTCTTCCACCTGCTGCATGGCAAGTTCTACGCCCTCTGCAGTCATGTCTTTTCGCTGCGCATTCAGATCGACCAGTTCCGCTGCGATCTCCGATGCTTTTTTTACGTCCTCCTGCAGGAAAAGATTTAAGGCAATTTTCGCTGTCTCTAATCGTCCGCTTGCATTGATGCATGGTCCTAACACAAATCCGAAATGATAGGAACTGATCTGTTCCGGCTCTAATTTATTCTGTAAAATCAATGCGCGCATCCCCGGATTCATGGTCGTATGGATCCGCTTTAATCCTTCCCTTACCAGGATTCTGTTCTCATCCGTCAGATCCATCACATCCCCGACCGTCGCAAATGCCACATTTTCCAAAAAATCGTAGGACTCCTCCACCGCAATGTCACATTTTTCATAGAGGATCTGTATCACTTTCCAGGCAACTGCAGCACCGCAGAGATTTTTATACGGATATGTACACTCCATCTGCTTTGGATTTACAATGGCATCCGCCTCACTTCTTTTATAATGGCGTTCTCCCCTCTCCTCCGTATATGGTATTTCATGATGGTCTGTGACAAGAACTGTCATTCCAAGACTTTTAGCGTGCGCGATCTCGCCTATCGCTGCAATTCCATTATCACAGGTAATGATCGTATCAATTCCCGCCTCATCTGCCTGCTCAATCAGATGATCGTTGATTCCGTAACCATCTTTCATCCGGTCCGGTATCTGAAAATCCACACTGCCACCGCAGCGTGTGATTCCTTTGTACAGAATATAAGTCGACATTACCCCATCAATATCGTAGTCGCCTATGACCCTGATCTTTTTCTGTTCACTGATCTTCTGCACCAATATATCCGTCAACCGGTCCGAATCCAAAAGTAAATGAGGATCGTAAAGTTCCCCAATTCCGCCTTTTAAGTATCTTGCGATTGCCTCATCCCCCATAACCCCACGATTCCGGATCAGCCTTGCCGTAACCGGACTTATCCCAAAACGTTTTGCAATTCCTGCAAAATCAGCGCCTTTATTTATTACAAACCATTTTTCCATATATTACCTCAAGCAATGTCAGCCCGCATGCCGGTGCCGTGTATCCTGCTCTTTCCCTGTTTTTTGCCTCTAAGATCTCTGACACATCCTCCGGAGTTCTTCTTCCATCTCCGATCTCGATCAGTGTACCGGTTAAAATGCGCACCATATTCTGTAAAAATCCATTTCCGGTATAATAGATCTGTATCTCTCCCGGCAGTTCTTTGATCTGTATCCGGGAAATCGTCCGAACCGTGGATTTCTTCATTTTTTTATTGCCGCAGAATGATTTAAAATCATGTGTTCCACACAGGTACTCTGCCGCTTTTCTCATGCGGTTTACATCAAGCGGTTCCGTATAATCATAAACATATCTGCGCTCGAATACCTCCGGTATTTTTCCTGTATGGATCCGGTAAAGATAGGTCTTTTCCACTGCCTGATATCTGCTGTGGAAGCGCTCATCCACTCTCTTTACTTCACAGACTGCAATATCTTCCGGAAGGTACTGATTCAGATAAAATAAAATTTTATCCTCATCCCATTCCTCTCTCAGATGAAAATTAGCCGTCTGTCCTTTTGCATGCACGCCTGCATCTGTTCTGCCGGAACCGGTAACCTCCACCTGGTATCCTGCCATTTTGCTCAAAACATCCTGTAACTTTCCCTGTATCGTAAGTTCCGCCGGAAGCACCTGCCACCCGCGGTAACGTGTTCCGTCATATTGTAAGATCATTTTATAATTTGCCATATATCTCTGTTACCTTATATCTGATTTTCGGAAAAAATAATGCCACAGATAGTTTTCCTGTGGCAGTACATCAATTATAATTATTATACCTCTGTTTTCGTTAATTGACAAATCATAAACCACATTTTCCCCTCCATTATTTTATAATTCACACAAACAATTTAAACACACCTTTTGACAGACTGCATCATATAATAGAATGAATGAATCTACGAGGTTTTTCATGTCAGATATTGCCTATACACAAAATAATATCGATCAGGGTGAGTTAAAGATCCACGTAACGGCAAGAGGAAGTAACCGTCCGATCACAAACGCCCGTGTAGCGATCTCCTATTCCGGTGATCCGGACAGTATCGTTGAGGAGGTGAATACAGATGCATCCGGTATGTCCGAACAAATTACGCTTCCTGCGCCTCCGCTTGAATTCTCAATGGAGCCAGGCGAAGAGCAGCCGTTCTCGCAATATAGTATTCAGGTCGATGCTGAAGGATTCCGCCCGTTTACTGTGTCGGGAATTGAACTGTTTTCGAAGCAGCTGTCGCTTCAGGAAGTACGAATGGATGAGGTGGATGCACCGGGGAACCCGGTAGACACGATCGTGATCCCGGTCAATACCCTCTGGGGCGATTTTCCACCGAAAA
>UMBA01035355.1_pt1 | contig 12177 bp, 9 predicted proteins | sample 1963861 | NCBI WGS metagenome assembly UMBA01 (sample SAMEA4835931, study PRJEB28245) | human gut metagenome | biome: gut microbiome; material: fecal sample | place: Denmark | collected 2008
GTCTGGCCATCTTTACCCAGTACGGCAAGCTGCTGGCCCTGCTGGTGGGTACCATGCTCTTCATGGCGCTCATCGTTTCGCCCTTTATCATGTTCATCTACCTGCGCTGCAACCCGTATCCGCTGGTGTTCCGCTGCCTGAAGGAGTCCGGCCTGACCGCTTTCTTCACCCGCAGCTCTGCGGCCAACATCCCCGTCAACATGGCCCTGTGCGAGAAGTTGGGCCTCGATAAGGAGATGTATTCCGTCTCCATCCCTCTGGGCGCTACCATCAATATGGATGGTGCGGCTATCACCATCACCATCATGACGCTGGCCGCGGCCAACACGCTGGGCATCCCCGTGACCCTGCCTGCTGCCGTCGTCCTGAGCGCCATGTCCGCTCTGGGTGCCTGCGGCGCTTCCGGCGTGGCCGGCGGCTCTCTGCTGCTCATCCCCATGGCCTGCTCCCTGTTTGGCATCTCCAACGATGTGGCCATGCAGATGGTCGGTGTCGGCTTCATCATCGGCGTGATCCAGGACTCTGTGGAGACTGCGCTGAACTCCGCCGGCGACGTGGAGTTCGCCGCGACCGCTGAGTATCATCAGTGGCTCAAGCAGGGCAAGTCCCTGCCGGACTTCCTGAAGTAATTGCCTTCCTTCTTTCTTCGTGTATGTTCATAACGCAGAGCGAAAGCCCTGAAAAAAGACCAGCATTGCATCCGCAACGCTGGTCTTTTTTGCGTGTGTAAGGGATCAGAAGAAGAACCCGAAAATCAGGCGAAGCTTAGAACGGGAAAAGGTCCTTGACCTTGTTCCATACCGCTTTCAGGCCGGAGCCGGAAGCGGAGAAAACGCCGTTGGTCGTCAGCTGGATATCGCTGAAGGTGACATTTGCATTGCGTGCCACATAGAAGCCGACATAGATGTAATCGGAATCAATGGCGGTCAGTGCGTAGTCGAAGCCTGTGGAAGCCGTCTCGTTGTCGCCGTAGATCAGAGTGAAACCGTCTGCCGTGCCGATGAGCTTCAGGTCAACGGTGTCGCCTGCACCGTACTTGACAGTCGCAGCCGGGCCGTCGTACAACTCACCGCTCTTGCGGCCGAAGCAGTTGATCGCACCCTGATTCCGGGTGCCGACGGCGACATAATCGCCGATGGGGTCGGAGATGCTGGTATCAACATACATCTCATCACGGGCCATCAGGCCGAAGGAGACCTGATTGTTTTTTGCCAGTGAGTTGACGGTGGCCTTTGCGGTCAGAGTGAAGTTGGTGCCTGCAGGCAGCTTGACGTAGTACATCATCAGGCCGTCCACCGTGGACGCGATCTTACCGCGGTTGTTGGTGACGCCGAGGGTGATGTTTTGGCCGTCAACTGTTGCGGTGAAATCGCCGCCGGAGATTTTATCATTGCCGCCGACATTGCCGAAGACGGAACCATTCCAGACGGTGCCGTTGGCGTCGGTAAAGGCCGGCCAGAGCGTGCTGTTCTCGGTGGGAGAGACATAGCTGGAAGGAACGTAATCCGGGTTTGCGGCATCGCCGTAGAACTGCTTGTAGGTGGGCTTTTCCTTGTGTTTGCTGTACGCGCCCAGCGGCGTGTCGATGGTGAGCTGGTCGATGAGCCATGCGTTCAGCTTTGCACCATAGCTGTTGGTGTGGGTCAAGTCAAGACCGGTGGGAACCAGATTGCCCTTTTTGCCTTCTTTTGCGCCGGTAAAGCTGTGGGTGTACTGAGCCTTTTTGCCCATCGTGATGTTCTCGTTGATGGTGGCATCGGTCAGATCCACGCAGATGAGGTGCAGCTCGCTGCACATATCACGGATGGCCTGTGCGTAATAGCCGCCCTCATAGACGGTGTCGCCAATGGTGACGGTCTGGGTCTTGTGGCCGGAAGCACTGTCGTAGCTGGCCTTGGTGTTCTCGTTCGTCAGGCGCGCAATAGGCGTGCAGACGACCGGGATGACACCGCGCTCCAGAGCAGGCTGGATGTAGTTGACATAGAGGCTGTTGGCAAAGGAGCCTTCGGTTTTGTAGTCGCCGTTGGGGTTGGTGTAACGGGCAGGCTCGGTCTTCTCGTCATTGTGGCCGAAGCCGATGATGAGGAACTTGTCGCCGGAAGCGTCGCCCAGAGCCGGAACGGTATCGGAACCGTTCATCAGGGTATTGTAGCTGCTCATGCCGGTAAAGTCCTTGCTGGACGCACCGGAGACAGCCAGATTGTAGACATCTGCGTTGAAGTAGTTCGCAATCTCCTCACCGTAGCCTTCACGCGGCAGATAATAGCTGTCGTCGAAAGCGGAAACGGTGGAGTCGCCGACGACCCAGATGGTCGCCTTGGCCGCCTCGGGCTGACCCCATGCGGAACCGCGTGCGCCTGCATCGGTGGCGGCCAGACCCTCAGCGGTCAGCAGGAGCAGGCCGTGCATATTGATGCTGCCGTCTGCGTTCCGGGTCGGAGCAACGGAGGTGTCGAGGCTCTCAAACCAGCTCTCCTTCACCGTGACGGTGTTGGTGGATTTGTTGTGGCTGGTCTGGGTTTCGGAATCCCAGTAGAAGTTGTTCGGGCCGTAGACAGCGGTGCTGCTCTGGCTCTGGAGGGCCAGCTGCTCCTTGCCGTCGGTACCCTTGCGGAAGGAGATGACACCGTCGGCGGCATAGTCGGTCACAGCGGACTTGTTGCCGGTGTAGAGCGCGACGTTATAGCCCTCGTTGTTGTAGGAAGTGGAGCTGTAGACCTTGACGTCCGGGCAGGAGTTGGAGTCGATGCCCTTGGCGGCGTTGTCGTAGGAGATGGAGTTGAGGAGCTTGTGGTTGCCGGGCAGATTGGTGCCGCCCATCTTGAAGCCGTTGCCGTTGCCTGCCGCGATGGTGACAGCAACATTGCTGAAGCTCAGGTTGCCGTCGTCGTCACAGGTGACGGTCGGGAACTGGAGCGACTGCTTCTTGACCGGCTCTGCAGCCAGCATCAGATAACCGTTCTTGTAGGCGACGCAGTTCTGGATGGTGACCGCGCCGATGGAACCGGTTGCAGCCTTTGCGAAGAGATCCCAGCCGTCATCGGCGTTGTAAGCAGCGATGCAGCCGTCGAAGACGTTGCCCTCGCCGGTGGTCAGTTTGGCGGCAAAGCCGTCGGCGTCTTCCATCGCGCGGTCTGCGTTGTTCATGGAGGTGCAGTTCTTGATGGTGTTGTGGCTGGGCCACAGAGCCTTGTTATCAGTGGACAGGCCGGAGACCTGCAGGCCGGTGTTGCCGTTGTTGTAGAAATTCATCTGCTCGAGGACGCAGTAGCTGCCAGCCAGCTGCATACCCTTCGCGCCGTCTGCGGTGTTGGTGATGTTGATCTTGCTGATGTTCCAGTAATTGCCCCAGACACTGAAACCAGTGCCGACGCCGCCGAAGTCCAGCGTTGCGTACTTGCCGTCAGCAGTCGTCATGGTGATGGGAGCTTCTGCGGTGCCGTCGCGGCCGCGCTCGACTTTCAGCTCACCGGTCAGATGGTAGGTGCCGCTTTCCAGCTGGATGGTCTGGCCTGCTGCGGCGTAGTTCAGCGCGGTCTGAATGTCAACTGCGTCTTCCGCACGGGTGCCATTGTTAGCTGCGCTGCCGTCCGGGGTGACGACGATGATGCCGTTCGCGCCCAGAGTACGGAGCGAAACCTTCTTCTCGATAGCAGCGGAATCGTAGCTGCTCAGCTTTTCGTACGCGCTGATGGCGTAGTTTTTGTCCGGGGTGAACTTGACCTTAAAGGTGGTATCGCCGGTCACGGCGTAGCTCTTGGAGAAGGGCTCACCTGCCTTGATGTCCACATTTTTGTCCACGACCACACCGTTTGCGGAGACGGTCGCTTTGCCGTCGGCGTTGGCCTTGAACACCAGTTCATAGCTGTCACCGGTGCAGGTGGCAGGGCTGGTGATCTGGTAAACGGGGGCAACATAGCTGGTAGGCTGGAGCGTCCACTCGGAAGCGTTCCACGTGCTCGTGGTGTAGGTGATGTTGGAGAAGGTCACGTTCATGCCGCGCGCCGCCGCAAAGCCCAGATAAGCTTTGTTGGCTTCCTGCACGGTCATGGGGTCGTCCAGCTCTGCGTACTTGGAGACGCTGGAAGCGGTGCTGTCCTTCGCCGAGATGTACAAGGTCGAAGAGCCGACGACGTTGCCGGTCGAGCCGTCGGCGTTGATGGCGTACTGGGTGGCGACGTAGCTGTTGCTGGTCTTGGCAAGGCTCACACGGTAGGTGTCGCCCTGCTTGATGGCCTGCGAGCTGAACGCCGCACGATTCGACTTGACGTCGTTGGAAGCAGCCGTCTCGTTGGAGATGATGCCGGTGTAGCTGCGGACGCCCACAGCGTCTTTGATCTCAACACCGTCCAGAGGGAGCTTGGTGCCGACGACAGAAATTTGATTCGAGAAATAGCTGCCGGAGCCGCTGATGCTGTCGCGCACCATGAGGGCAAATCCCTCCTGACCGTCCGGAGCCGGGTTCACATAATCGATGGTGACATCGGCCTGCAGATAGAAGTTCTGGGTGGTCGGGTCGATGGTGGTGTAGTAGAAGGACAGGCCGTCTGCCGGGGAGTCCGCGACGAACTTGCCGCCCTTCTTGTCGATGGTGCCATCATCTTTGATGGTGCAGGAGTTGAGGGTGACCTTGCCGTTGATGTCCGCGCCATCTGCGATGGTGTTGACTCCTGCTGCAGTGGAGGTGCCGAAGGCTTTGAACTGCCAGTCGCCCGATGCGGAGGAAGACCCCTCTGCAAACGCGGCCAGCGGTGTCATGCCCAGAAGCATCGCGCCTGCCAGCAGTCCGGCCACGGTGCGCCGGATGCTTTGCTTTGCGTTTCTCATAGAAACTCTCCTTTTCCTGCCGCCCTGCCGGAAAGCGCAATCTCCCCGTTGCGGTTGCGACACAATGTTGTATTCTAGTTTACATGATTCCTGCAACTTTACAAGATTTAATTGAAGATCGCGGGCAATTTCGGCGTTTGAAATAAACTTTTTAGGATTTTTTTGGAAGAAACGCCGAAATACGTCAGGGAGAAAGCAAACGAAAAACCTCTCCGTCATGGCTTCGCAATGCCACCTCTCCTACGGAGGAGAGGCTTTGACAGAGAGAAAAACTTTCTCTTTTTGCCAGAGGCTCCCCCTATCAGGGGAACTGGCGAGCGTAAGCTCGACTGAGAGGTTTGATGACAGCAATTCAACTTTTTAATGCAACAGCAACAGCGTTGAATTGCATATCGAAAAGATGTTGTTTGGATGCTGCACCAATTTCTTGACTTGCGATAAAGGCAGCGAGAACCTGTTACTCCAGCACCTTGGCTTTCTGCAGAGCGGTGATGATGAGGGGGATGAGCACCAGCTGTGCGATGATGCCCGGCACAGCGGTGAAGAGCGCGCCGGACAGGAAGGCCGAGAACGGGAAGCTCGAGCCGGACAGACCCGCCAGCACGAAGCGAACCGCGCCCCAGACAAGGCGGCCAGCCACCATGGCCGCCGCGAGGGCGGCGTAGGTCATGGGCAGGGTGTGCTTCACCCGGCGGTAGAGCCAGCCGGACACGGCACCGTAAGCTGCCAGCTCAAAAGCCATCGAAATGGCGATGGGGAACATGGGGGGCATCCCGAAGAGCACCGAGCGGAGCAGCGGGGCCGCAAAGCCCACAGCCAGACCCCAAGGCCCGCCCAGCACGAAGCCGCAGAGCAGGATGGGGAAATGCATCGGGCAGAGCATATTGCCTACCTGCGGCAGATGGCCCGTCACCATGGGCAGCACGAAGGCCAGCGCCAGAAAGAGTGCGGCCAGCACGACATTGCGGGCCGGAGAAGCGTTTTTGGTTTTCATCTGTTTCCTCCTGTGACTGCGCCGCAGAAAAACAGAAAAAAGAGGCCTGCCAGTCGGCTTGCAAGCCAACGGCAGACCCCTTCATGGCGTCTGTTTCAAAAATGCGGCGGCTGAAAATAGTGTAAGGCGGGCTTCGGCCCGCAGGCCCGGCTTCCTGCCGGAAATCGTGAAAATTATAGCAGAGTGCCGCAGGATTTGTCAAGACTGCCCCCGGACAGGCTGCAAATTGACCAAAAAAGAAGGCGTTTGGAGCAGTTTTTGACCGCCTGTGTACATTTTGCTGTAAGAAGCTTGACCTTTTTGCACAGAATAGATAATATAAACTTGAATTATAGCGCAATGGGGCGGCGGGAGCTGTGCCTTGCGCGGCTGTATACTTGCAACTTCTGAGGTTCATACGGGAGGACCATCATGACAAATGCAGAAAAGCTTACCCTTGCCAAGCACGCCTGTCACATCCGCATGGGCGTGATCGAGGGAACTCACAGCGCCAAGTGCGGCCATCCGGGCGGCAGTCTGGACATCGCCGAGGTGCTGTCTTACCTCTACTTCGTGGATATGAACATCGACCCCAAGGAGCCGAAAAAACCGGACCGTGACCGCTTCGTGCTCTCCAAGGGCCATGCAGCTCCGGCACTTTACGCCACGCTGGCCGAGCGCGGGTTCTTCCCGGTGGAAGACCTCAAGACCCTGCGCAAGATCGGCAGCTACCTGCAGGGCCACCCCAACATGAATGAGACTCCGGGCGTGGATATGTCCACCGGCAGTCTGGGTCAGGGCGTGTCTGCCGCCTGCGGCATGGCTCTGGGCGCAAAGCACAGCGGCAAGCCCATCAATGTCTACACCATCCTCGGTGACGGTGAGGTGGAAGAGGGCGAGTGCTGGGAGGCTTTCATGTTCGCCGCCCACTATAAGCTCTCCAACCTCTGCGTCATACTGGACCGCAACCACCTCCAGATCGACGGCACCACCGAGACGGTCATGAACAGCGCCCCGCTGGAAGAAAAGCTCAAGGCGTTCAACTTCAACGTCCTGACCATCAACGGCCACGACTACGACCAGATCGAGTCCGCCATCAAGGCGTTCCACGCCGAGAACGACAAGCCCACCTGCATCATTCTGGACACCGTCAAGGGTACCGGCGTCTCCTTTATGACCAACTCTGTGGATTGGCACGGCAAAGGCCCCAACGACGAGGAGTACGCTGTGGCCATGCAGGAGCTGAACGCAGCCTACGCCGCGCTGGAACAGGAGGACAAGTAAGATGGCAGATGTGAAAATGATCGCTACCCGCGAGAGCTATGGCAATACTCTGAAAGCACTGGCCGCTGAGGGCCACAACGACCTGGTGGTCCTGGACGCCGACCTCGCTGCCGCTACCAAGACCGGTGTGTTCCGGAAGGCTTACCCGGACCGCCACTTTGACTGCGGCATCGCCGAGGCCAACATGATGGGCGTCGCCGCCGGCCTGTCCACCATGGGCTATGTTCCCTTCGTGTCCAGCTTTGCGATGTTCGCTGCGGGCCGTGCCTTTGAGCAGATCCGGAACTCCGTGGCCTACCCCCACCTGAACGTGAAGATCGGCGCTACCCACGGCGGCATCTCCGTCGGCGAGGACGGCGCTTCCCACCAGTGCTGCGAGGACTTCGCCCTCATGCGCAGCCTGCCCGGCATGACCATCATCTGCCCCGCCGACGACGTGGAAGCACGCGCTGCTGTCCGCGCCGCCTACGAGATGCAGGGTCCTGTCTACCTCCGCTTTGGCCGTCTGGCGGTTCCCGTGTTCCACGACGAGGCCAGCTATCACTTCGAGATCGGCAAGGGCGAGCAGCTCACCGAGGGCAGTGATATTGCCATCGTGGCCACCGGCCTGATGGTCAACGAGGCCCGCAAGGCCGCCGAGACCCTGGCCGCCGAGGGCATCCACGCCCGCGTCATCAACATCCACACCATCAAGCCTCTGGATGAGGACATCATCCTCAAGGCTGCCAGGGAGTGCGGCAAGATCGTCACCGCCGAGGAGCACAATGTCATCGGCGGTCTGGGCGAGGCTGTCTGCTCCCTGCTCAGCGAGAAGCTGCCCACCCCTGTCCGCCGCGTCGGCGTGCAGGACAGGTTCGGCTGCTCCGGCCCCGCCTGGGACCTGCTGAAGGAGTATGGTCTGGACGCTGCCACCATCTGCAAGACCGCAAAGGAAATGCTGGGCAGGTAAGCTCTTTCTCTGAAATAACGAACGCCGCTGTGCATTGGCAGGTGTGCGTAAGACAGTATTGTGCTGAAATCAACAAAGCGGCACGAAACCGCATGGAGCTGATCGTGCCGGAGCTGGCGAAGCGAAACGGCGTGACCGAACAGCTGAAAGCCGAAAACCAAATGGAATGGGTACGGCAGACGAACGCTTGCACGGCGCAGGCAGAAGCTATCGTGAAGTTTGAATTGATTTATGATTGATACCGAGACCGCCCGAGCCAAACATATTCGGGCGGTCTTATCCTAACGGTAGATTTCTTCATAATTTTCTAGTATAATTTATTGAAAAAGCACGAGACAAATCGGAATTTACAGAAGCGAGCATAGTATATGAGTGAATGGTTTACCGTCGAAAAAATTGATTCCCAAACATTTGCGATTAGTGAGTATAAGCACTGGGAAGAAACACACTGCTATCTGTTATGTGGTGAGGAAAGTGCAGTTCTCATTGATACCGGGTTGGGTGTTTCAAATATTAGAGAAATCGTAGACAGCTTAACGAAGTTGCCTGTTATGGTGGTTACAACCCATATTCACTGGGATCACATCGGCGGGCATAAATATTTTGATAATATCGCCGTACATGAAAAGGAAAAGAATTGGCTATCCGTCAGGTTTCCCATACCGATGCAGGTTGTTAAGGATAATCTGGCAAAAATTCCTTGTAATTTTCCGCCAGAGTTTGATATTAACGCTTATCAGGTTTTTCAGGGAGAGCCGCAAAAAATTCTGCACGATGGCGATTTATTGGATTTAGGTGGACGAGTTATTCAGGTAATTCACACGCCGGGCCACTCTCCCGGACACTGTTGTTTTTACGAGCAGGGACGAAAATACCTGTATTCCGGCGATTTGGTCTACAAGGGATGCCTTTATGCCTTTTATCCAACCACCGACCCGCAGCTTTTCTATCAGTCTGTAAAGCAGGTGCAGAAATTCAAAATAGAAAGGATTATGCCTGGTCATCACGAGCTGAATATTCCTGTTTCATTGATAAACACAATCGAAGCTGGATTTGCGCAATTGGAGAGAAACGGACAACTCAAACAAGGAAACGGACTGTTTGAGTTCGGAGAATTTCAAATTCAAATCTGATTGACAACTTATGATTTGTCGAAGAGAGAAGCAAACGAAAAATCCCTTTAGGAACGAAAGGACGCACTTCTATACTCTCGATCGAGAGTATAGAAGTGCGTCCTGCGGAGCTTCATTCTCCGTCAGCAGGAGAAAACTGCTTGACCGAGAATGGTTGCGTTACTTCGTTCCGTCAAGGTGGCTACACCCCCTTGCGCCGCTAAAGCGGCTATCCTCTGTGGACTTGTCGTCCGTAAACGGTTTTGGCAAACCGTTTACCGCCAGCAAGTTTGAAGATTAGACATAAACAAATCCTCCGTATGATCTGAACCATACGGAGGATTTACTGTTTTATGACCACCCGGATATTGCACGGCGGCGTTTTTGCATCTCACAGAGCTTTTATCAGCTTTTCCCTCTCGGCGTACACCTCGGCGAAGACTTTGCGCAGGGTGCATATCTCGGGGCGGGGGTCATCCCGCAGGGTCAGCAGGCGGGTGTCCGGGATGGACAGATGCAGCGGGATGTGCCACCCGGCGGGGAAGGCCGGGTAGATCATCGGGCAGAGGAACATCCCCCGCCCGGCCAGCAGCTCGGCGTAGACCGACTCGTAGTTTTCCACCATCCGCCAGACCGGTGTGGAATAGGGCATCCCCGGCCTGTACGTCGCCGGCAACATCCAGGGCAACCGCTTTGCCACCGAGTACCCCATCGGCCTGAAGGGTGTCAGCCACTCCATGGCCATGTACTACGGCTATGTCGCCGGCAAGAACGCCCTGAAGGACATCTGAGCCTGAAATCGCAAAATAATTTCCAGAGCCCGGAGCAGAAAATGCCTGCCCCGGGCTTTTTATGTGACTTGCTCACGGAAAAACGCCGGAGTTTGGGGTATACTGTCCCTGTCAGATGAAAAAACGCTCTTTATGGAGGAAAACGATATGGCAGTCATCACCATCACGAAAGAAAACTTTGAGACCGAGGTGCTGAAGAGCGCTCAGCCCGTCCTGCTCGATTTCTGGGCCGCCTGGTGCGGCCCCTGCCGGATGCTGAGCCCCGTCGTGGACGAGGTGGCCGAGGAGCGCACCGACGTCAAGGTGGGCAAGGTCAATGTGGACGAGCAGCCCGAGCTGGCCGCCGAGTTCGGCGTCATGAGCATCCCCGCCCTGCTGCTGTTCGAGAACGGTAAGCTGGTTCGTCAGGCCGTCGGCGCACGTCCCAAGAGCGGCGTGCTGGAACTGCTGGGCTGAGAATAAAACGGCGAGGAGCCGCTGCACGAAAAACGCTGTGCGGCGGCTCCTTTTTTGCGCTCCCATCATCTCAAAGCGGGCTTTCGTGAAATCATTTCGCCTTTCTGTACAAACGCACAGAAAAATCGTATCATAAAAATGAAAACACGGTCACTTCCGCACTTTGCAACTTTATCTTGATAAAGTAAAATAGCCTTATCATAAGACAAAAGCGCCCGGGAAAAGGCGGGGCGCAGGGGCCGGGGCGGGCATCTTCCACCAGAAGCTGCTCACCATCCGGGAGCTAAAGGAATACTTAAACGAAAATGGCGTGGAAATGCGGCTCTGAGCCCTTGCGTTTGCCCGCCGAATACGCTAAACTATAGCTGTCCCCCCTGCGGGGAAGGAGAAACATTATGGACCTGAAATTTGACGAAAAGGGCCTCATCCCTGCCATCGTGCAGGACCACTACACCAAAGAGGTGCTGACCCTCGCCTACATGAACGCCGAGACGCTGGCACTGACCATCGCGGAGGGCCGGACGGTGTTCTGGAGCCGCAGCCGTCAGGAGATCTGGCGCAAGGGCGAGACCAGCGGCAACGTCCAGCGTGTGGTGTCCATCACCGCCGACTGCGACGCCGACGCGCTGGTGGTGGAGGTCGTCAAGAGCGGCCCCGCCTGCCACACCGGTGCCGAGAGCTGCTTTTTCAACGAAGTGTATGTTTCCCCGGAGCTGAAGCAGTTCAGCTGGCAGGGGCTGTATGACCTCATCAAGGGCCGCAAGACCAGCCCCAAAGAGGGCAGCTACACCACCTATCTCTTCGAGAAGGGCAAAGAAAAGATCCTCAAGAAGGTGGGCGAGGAGTGTACTGAGGTCATCATCGCGGGCGAAAAGGAAGACAAGGCCGAGACGGTCTACGAGATCAGCGATCTGGCATACCATGTGCTGGTGCTGATGGTGCAGGCCGGCATCACGGTGGAGGACATCACCCGCGAGCTGGAAAAACGACACGTTATCGACCACAAGGTCAAACAGGAAAGGATGCAGTGATTCACTATGGCAGATTATAAGAAGTCCAGTGTCCATTGTCACTCGACGATGTGCGACGGCAAAAACACCTTGCAGGAGATGGCCTCCGCTGCGTGTGCGAAGGGGCTGACCACACTGGGCTTCACGGGCCATAGCTATACCCAGCGCGACCGTGAATACTGCATGAGCCCCAGCCGCACGGCCCAGTACAAGGCCACCATCGCCAAGCTCAAGACCGAGTACAAGGGCAAGGTGGACATCCTCTGCGGCATCGAGTGGGATCTGCTGAGCGAGGACAAGCGCACCGGCTACGACTACTGGATCGGCTCTGCGCACCACCTCTACGGCAAGAACACCGGCAAATACTACGAGATCGACTTCCGTCCCCAGGACCTCTACGACTGCATCTACGACGACTTCGACGGCGACCCTCTGGCCGCTGTAGAGGCATACTTCGCCGAGGTGGAGAAGGTGGCGGCCATGGGCCCCGACATCCTCGCCCACATCGACCTCATCAAGAAGCTGAACGCTGCCGGTGAGTTCTTCGACGAGGAGTCGCCCCGCTATAAGGCCGCAGCCCTCAAGGCGCTGAATGTGGCCAAAGAGCAGGGCTGCCTGCTGGAAGTGAACACCGGCGGCGTCTACCGCGGCTACCGCAAGGACTTCTACCCCGGCCCGTGGCTGCTGGGCGAGTGGCAGAAGATGGGCGGCAAGGTCATCATCACCTCCGACGCCCACGATGTGGACAGCCTGACCTTCGGCTTCGACGAGGCGG
>UMBA01020815.1_pt1 | contig 12093 bp, 10 predicted proteins | sample 1963861 | NCBI WGS metagenome assembly UMBA01 (sample SAMEA4835931, study PRJEB28245) | human gut metagenome | biome: gut microbiome; material: fecal sample | place: Denmark | collected 2008
TATCCTTGTCCGCCGGATGAATTATCACCATTGAACACATATCCCAGCATATCGATTCCACTTAATGCAAGGCTTTCTACGCCTTCTCTGATCTCGCGAAGCTTCGTATAATCATAGCGGATCACATAAAGGGCCGCATCTACATATTTGCCCAAAAGCGGTGCATCTGCCAGAAGTTCGGATGGCGCAGTATCCAGGATGATAATGTCATATTTTGACTTCAGAGCTTTGATCAGTGCTCTCATATGTTCGCTTCCTATCAACAGCGAATTCTCTCCATCCGGTGCGCCGCCGAAAATGACATGAAGGCTTCCGTTCTCATTCGTTCTTTCCTTCGGAAGCTTTACATTGGTAATTGCTTCAGATAACGGCACTTCTTTCTTAAGAACCGAGCCAAGTCCCGGATGTGGTTCCTGCTCGTTCATCACTCCTGCAATCGAAGGATTTCTAAGATCACAGTCGACCAGCAGTACTTTCTTTCCCTGCTGTGCAATGGAAATTGCCAGATTCGCCGAAAGTGTCGTCTTACCTTCTCCCGGGATCGAACTCGTAACAAGCAGGGTCTGGTATTCCTTTTTCTCCACATCTTTCATAATACGGATACGAAGCTTTCTTATCGCTTCCAGATAACTCATGGAGATTCTTTCATTTAACAGGCTCACTGAATTATAAAATGTCTCTTTTTTACGCTTTTTCGTGCGGACATACGGGATACTTCCCAGATCCTGCAGATTGATATTCTTCTTCAGATCCTTTCTTGACTTCACAGTCCTTCTGGAAAGCACATACAGCAGAAGAATCACACAACCTATGATCGCACCTTTTAAAGCTCCACGCTTGTAAGATCCACGTATAACCTCCACACGTTTGGTATCTGTCGGGATACCGGTCTCATCCAGAATCGTAAGCTTGGTCTCTCCAAGTACGAATTCCGCAACTTTCGGATAATTCTTTATGACTGATTTTAACGTCTTATATGCCATCTGCGGATCATTTCCCGATACGGATATTGTCAGAAGATTCGTTCCGTCATCCGCTTTAACATCGATCGATCCCGGCATGGAATCAAGCCCCATGTCCTCAGCAACTACATCCTTCAGTACACCACTGGTAAGAATATACGGGAACACTTCCGCCATCTGCTGGGCAGACTGTGCATTCACATAGTCCATGCCGCCGACAGATGTCACCGACACTGTTGCCGATGCCACATATTTTGACTGATAACTGGTACTCACCGAGAAATAAGACTGTACTGCGCAAATAATTATAAGCCCGATGAACAGCCACCACAGCCTCTTCACACCATGATAAACATCCAACATAATATTCGTCAGATCGATCTTCTCAGGCGCATCTACACGTTCACTTCCTGATTTGTCTCTATAATCGCCCATATACTCTACATTCCTTTACTTCTTCCATAATTGCCGTAACGTCCGTATTTGCTGTATTTACCATAATAATGTCCCACCGGACTGTCCACCAGGCCGGAGAACGATCTTACACCGTTCAGTACAACTCCCAGTACCTTACCTTCCTTGTCACGGAAAGCGTCCATTACTTCATTGATGTCTTCAGCCAGCATATAATTCTGCTTTGCCACGATCATAACCGCATCTGCACAATGTGCAAATATCTGCGCATCTCCGATGATTCCTGCCGGTGGTGTATCAATGATCACATAATCCACAAATTTCCTGCATGCCGTCATCAGCTTATAAAACGAATCCGAGTTAAGCATCTCTGTCGATGAGGAATAGCAGTTCTTTCCACCCATGAACAACATATGCTTTCTGGTACACGGAACCATGACATCCGCAAGAGATCCGTTTCCTCTCAGATACTCTCCCAGTTCATTCTCCTCTTTTGGCTCCATACCAAAGATCAGGAACTGCGACGGTCTTCGGATATCACCATCTACCAGCAGTACCCTCTTAGACTGTTCTGCCAGCGTGATCGCCAGATTGGCGGCAACCGTAGATTTTCCTTCATTTTCAGATACACTGGTTACCACGAGAACTTTCTGTTCATTCTTTGCCATCCGGTATTCTACCTTGGCCGCCAGTTTCTTATAACTTTCCACGAACCGGAAGCTTGCTACCGGATCATCAACCAGGATCGCTTTTTTCTTACGCCGGAATATATCCCGGATCGTCTTATATTTCCATTCATAACTGATGGCTCCGAGACTTCTGGCATCCAGCTTCTTCTCGATCTCATTCTCCTGTTTAATAGTATTCTTCATATAAGAGAACAGTCCGAGGAGGATGAGCACCAGTGCTCCTGCCACAAGTCCGCCCTTCTTAGCCTGTCCGCCTGCATCCAGCGGATTATCCGGTGTATACGGAATCTTCGGCTCCTCCAGCACATCCATAACCGCACTGCCCACGGTATACAGCGATACGCTGCTGTAGTTGTCCATGACCGTACGGATAATGTCTATGGACTCCTTCGGTGTATCCGCCGTCACACTTAAGACCAGCATATTCGTCCCTTCCAGCACCTTCGCATGGATATCTGCATCCAGCTCCTCTACTTTCAGCTTCTCACAGATCTTTTTCTCCATGATGTTACTTTTTAATATCTTCTCGAATGTCTTCGCCATTGTGTTGGCCGAACTCAGATTACTGTATGCATTCGCATCCCCTCTGGATGACACTACGAATGTCGCCTGCGTTGTATACTCAGGAACATATCTGCTGCTTACAACTACATAAGTTAACAACGCTCCCGCAATTGCCCCCAGGATGATCACCCACCAGTTGGACACTATATCATGCACAAGAGTATACGGATCCAGGTCTGTATCCATAAATGCGGGCATGTCATTTCTATTATTACTTTCCATCCTGTGTTCCCTCCTGATCCTGTACCACAACGAATAACTTTGTCACCGCAGTCGGTGCTCCCTCTGCCGTATAAGAATATTCCACCGGATAAACCCCTGCTTTGGAATAATCCACTTCTGATTTCACACTGATCGCTTCTCTTGTACCTGCAAGAGCCTCTCCGTCATCCGCATACGTATATGTTGCACCATTCATCTCCATACCTTTGACATAAGACATCGGATCGATTTCATGTCCTACTGTTGTATATGCGATATAATCCGATAATACCGGATATTCTTTCATCTGCTCCTGTCTGTCACCGGATTCTGTTACGGTCACTTCGAGAGGCACTGAACACACATCACCCGCACTGTTGCTTACCTGTACAGTCACTTTGTAAATTCCTGCAGCTGCATTATACATACCATCATCCAGACTGGTACGTATCTGACTGGTCAGGTCACCGTCAAGGCAATCCTCTGCCTTCATATTCTCCGTAAGGTTCGCCTTTCCCACCTCTGTTGTCGAATATCTAAGCGGTGCCTTCAGATGGATCTTCGGCGGCGTGTAATCTTTGTACTGTATGGTTCTTTCCAGTGTCCCTACCTGATTCGCCTTATCGAATACCACATACGTAATGGTACGCTTGCCCGGCGCAATAAAATGCGACATCGAAGCGATACGTACAGACGATGTCAGGTCACCGTCACGGTTGTCTTCTGCTTTGACACCTTTCAGAAGTGCTTTCTTCTGCTTCTTCTGATCGGTCTGCACACTCAGTGTCACCGTCTTATCCTTGCATGTGATCACCGGCGGTGTATGGTCTTCCAACATCTTGGACTTCACAGTATATCCGACAAATATGACACAGGATGCCACAAATATCAGGCATACTGCTATTTTCAGTCTCCTCATAATTCTTCTCCTTTATTGTTAATATAGCTGTTGCCGTCCGGAATACGGGACCGGTTCTAATCTCAGGATCTCCCGGTTGTCACAGATCCTTGCCGGATTATACTGAAACAGCACATCCAGATGGTTCTCGGAATACTCCCGGCTCAGTTCTTCATACGCATCCAGCATATACGGTGTCCTCTGAAGTGGACTGTGTGCATCACTTGCGATCACAGAAATCAGATTATGCCGCAAAAGACTGTCGGCCGCACGCTTCGGTCCTCCTCCGAATCTTCCGAGGAAGCTTCCCTTATTCGCCTGAATCACATATCCTTTTCTGAACCAGCGGTACGCGATCTGCGGATAATCCTGTATAAATTCATACCTTTCCGCATGGGCGATCACCGGTCTTGCTCCGACTTCTTCAACTCTCTTCAGAATAGAATCCGCAAATTCAGGATCTTCATCAAATGCAAATTCCATCAGTATGTACCGGCTCTGGTTAAGCGGCATGATCTTATGATTCACGATCAGCTCCGGAAGGTCTTCTGTCGAAAATACTTCCATTCCCGGCAGGATCTCTATCGGGATCTTCTCTTTTCTGACCGCTCTGACCACACTTTCATATCTGTCAATATATTCTTTCCCGAAATAATTCCCATACATTCCCGGGATATTGCAATGCGGGGTCGCTATGATCCTGTCCACTCCGCTGTCAGCTGCCATACGTGCCATCTCCAGCGTATCATACATATCTTCGGCTCCGTCATCAATCCCCGGGAGTATATGCGCATGTATATCTATCATCTCATCATCCTTTGTAATTTATAGTCTTTTTTATTATATCATTTTCAAATTATGGAGTAAAGAAAACGATACTTACTATTTCATTACTATTTCTTACTTGTCTCCTTCAGATATCTGACCGTTGCTTCTGTGTATCTGCACAAATATTCCGGTACGCCGTCTGCTTTTCCGGTCTCCGCAATTGCCGCTGCCACACAAGTGTTACATACCTTTCTAAGCTTACAGCTACTACATCTGGCCGAAATTCTAAGACTCTCTGTTTCTTTTTTCGTAAGCTCCCACGCTTCCTCAAACTCCACATCCTTAAGCGGTATACTTGGCTTATCCAGTACCACACAGGAGCGCATCTCGCCCTGCCAGTTCACCACAAAAGAACTCTTACCGGCACGACATGCCATCTGTCCCGGAACTGCCTCTCCTTCCGGAGTATTCTCTGCTTCGTCTAATCGAATCTTGCGGTATTGGGCAAATACTTCTTCTCCCATCTCTCTTCGCAAAACTTCCACTCTTGCTTTTGCCGCCATCTTAGGATCCAATCTGGCCTGATTATTATACGCATGATTTCGTTCTCTCACAGACGGATACATATAAGTATCGATCCTCACCGGAGCATCCAGAGATTCTCCAAGCTCTATAATCTTCATCCTATCATCCACATTCGCTTTTGCAAGACTTCCATTCACTTTCACATCAATGTTCCTCTCCCGCAAAAGCCGGATGCCGTTCACCGCCTTATCGAATCCTCCCGGATAATGGCACAAACGCTCATAGGTCTCATTGCTTGCACCATATAATGTAATATTGATTCTTCTTGGTTTATTTTCCGCAAAAAAATCTGCCCACGCCTCATCGATCAACGTTCCGTTCGTGTTAATCGTAATAATCATCCCCAGTTCACGCAGTTTTTGATATAACTCGCGGAAATGTGGATACAACAGCGGCTCTCCACCTGTCAAAAGAACAAATAGCGTCCCGGCTTTCATCATATCTTCTGCTGTTTTCGTCCATTCTTCAATCGTGCGCAGCCTACCCACCTGTTCCATCTCTTCTCTGCTCATACGCACATAACACATATCACAATTCAGATTACAAAGCGGCAGCAACTCCAACACTCCATATAGTGGCACCTTCTTCTCTGTCGCCATTGCAAACATCTGTTGCTCTATTGTCGTTCCATCTTCCATTAATTCCATATTACACCCTCAACAATTCCAGTAAATTTTAAAAAAGAACCGGAAATCCGGTTCTTTTTTTATATGTATATATGTTTGTTTTATGACTTTGCTGTTTCCCACTTTTTCATATCCAGATTTGTGGTACAATGGACATCTGTGTCGTTGTTGGTCCAGATAGTAACTGGAATATTCTCATCTTTGCGTATTGTATATGGATCATCAATATGATATCCTGTTAAAAATCCCGAATTAGATTCTGCTTCATGTTTTTCTCCACAAGGATGATAATAACCCAAAATTCCATCCATATAGCGACCTGCAATTCTGGCAACCTTGCCATTAGCATCTTTCACAGCATATCTACGACCCTTTTCACCTGCATTACAATCAAACTTATAAACTACTCCTGAATCTCCACAAGCTGCCACATACTCATTAGCTACAAATCTTTCGCCTACCATAGTAGGTCTAACATACGCCCTCTTCATACTTATACACTCCTTTTATTATTTTACTCTTGTTATCCATAACCCTCTGTCTATATTACTCTATTATATAAAAGTCTAATGCTAAATTCAATACTAAAATCCTTATTGTTATAGACAATTCTTATTATCTATAATTATAACTACATTTTTTAATATTTTCAATACTGCTACTTGTCATTTCACGTCGTTTTATTACACTTTTATGCGTGATTATGCACATTCTACTAATAATTACTCGTACTGATCAGAAATCTATCGCCATTCGGCTCGATTCTTCCTCGTCAAGTTCCGTAACCTTCGTCTCCATAACACGGTACACCCTCTGGCACATATTCAACACACTTGGTCTGTGTGTTGTCACAATACAAGTCTTGTTCGGCTTCTGCTCGATAATATTACGCAGCACCTTGCGTTCTGTCGTTACATCCAGCGCCGACGTCGCCTCGTCTAACAGAAGGATCGGTGCATTACGAAGAACTGCACGTGCGATAGAGATACGCTGTGCCTGTCCTTCCGAAAGACCGCGTCCACGTTCTCCGAGCGCACTGTTAATCGTATCCGGAAGCTTCTCTACAAATTCCCATGCACAGGCAATCTTCAAAGCCTCGATAATCTCTTCATCCGTAGCATCTTCTTTGACCATCCGCATATTCTCAGCGATCGTACCGGAAAGGATCGTATTTCCCTGAGGTACATAGGCGAAGAAATGTCTCGTCTCTGCATTCAGAACGATTTCTCTTCCGTTGGATGCAACGATCACAGCCTCTCCTTCCTGCGGACGGATCAGTCCAAGGATCAGACGGATCATCGTCGTCTTTCCTTCTCCGGAAGGTCCCACAAGCGCCACGATCTCACCCGGACACGCTTTAAAATACGAATCCGTAATAACTCTTGTCCCTTCTACGTATGCGAAATTCACATCCTTCATCAGCACCTCGAATCCATCCTCTGCGAACGGATCCAGCTCCTCACTCTCACTGATATGCACCTCTTTCGGAAGCTCTACCAGCTCTCGGATTCTGTGTGCAGACACCGAACTATTTAGAAATGACGGGATGATCGACACCACGTTATTGAATGCGCCTGACAGATTGCTTCTCTGCTGCAGGAATAACGTCATCGTTCCGTATGTGATCGTATGTGTCCACAGCAAGAACAGACAATATCCGAATGCAATAAATTCCACACCCGTGCCCATAACCGACAACAGGATATTGGTCTTAATGGAGAACATATTGTACTCCAGACTGACATCTTTGAATTTGCCCTGCCACCAGCGCATTAACCGGCTGTAGTGCGGTGCGATGCCAAATGATTTGATCGTATCAAAATTGTAGAATGCTTCCACCTCGAACGTCATCAGCTTACTGCTCATTTCCCTGGTCTTCTGACTATATTCTCGCTGCTTCTTGATCATGAACCTCGACATCAGAAGCATGAACGGTGCGCTTGCCAGTGCCAGAATTGCCATCACCGCATTATAATGAAGAATAACCAGAAATGTCGCTATGAAATTATAGATTGCGATCACAATCGTCGGAAGCCAGCTGATCGCATTACTGCTGACCGTTCCGATATCTCCGTTGAAGCGGTTCAACACATCCCCGTTGGAATACTTATTGATCTCCAGCCAGTCGGCATCCACGATCTTATCGAATATATCCGCCTGGATATCATTATTGATATAAATACTTAATTTGGTCGAGATACGGCTGATAATGCTGCTGAACAGAAGGCTGAACAATGAACTTCCTACCATAACAATGATCAGGATCATCAGTTTATTCGTCTTATACCCGGTAATGATATCGATCAGATATTTCCCCGCCACACTGCTGACAAGTCCCATAGAAGTACTGAAGATACCAAGGATCGTATAGAACACGATTGCCCACTTATACCGGACACTGTAGCTGAATATCCATTTCCAGTCATCAATGATCTCCGAAAATGTCCCATCTTTCCACTTCGCGATCAGAATATCCAGAGACTCGAAAGACAGACTGCTCTTTCCTTGATTTTTATCATTATTTTCCTGCATTTATTCCTCTCCTCGTCCACCGGCAAGTACATCTTCCAGACATCTCACCGCATCTTCGGATATGTCGCACTCCAGATGATATACCGGAACCTCCTTCAGTAAAATCTCAAGCTCATCCATTGCCTGTATCTGAAACTCGCTGTTCCATGCATTGATCGTAATCTGTTCCATTACTTTCCGCAGAGCCTCAAGCCCTTTCAGACGGCTGATACGGTTCTCCTTCGCCTGTGACAGCATAACGATTGCTCTGACCGGATAGGACTTATTGTTACAGATCTCTGAGCTTCCGCAGACCGGCCATCCATTCGCGTACCATCCATCTTCTTCACGGATAAGAAGCGAACGGTCGCCATTCACCGTCCATGTTCCACGGTACTTTTCCCACAATCCTGCCTGCGTGGATTTTCCCGTCTCAGACGGCGCAGAAAAGAGCACCGCCGTATCTTCATAACACATATATGCAGAATGCAGTATCATTGCATGATCCCTGATAGCCTGCTTTTCCAGCGAGAAGGCCGCCAGGTATACCGTATCCTGGTCAAGCATCTCTGCCACTTCGGGAACAAACCAGACATGATATTGATTTACACCCTCCTGGCTGCTCACCGCATAATGCCAGTCCATTCCAAGAAAATTAATAAAGCGGCATTCCCCGCCGGATGTCTGAAATACCGTAAGATTATCACGGTAGATTACTCTTCCCGTCTTTTTCCCCAGAAGATCTTCTTTGATCTCATCAAGGTTCTCTGTCATCTCTACCTGATAATGGATGACCTCATCATCCGGCCTCTTTGCCTGCCCGATCCGGAATTTTTCCAGATTCCGCGGACTTTTCATAGATAACGGAGCCGTAATCTCCATCTCCGTATGCCCGATCCTGTACAGGCGGGTGATTGACTCATTCTGTTCTACCATGTTCCATCTTCCCTCGTACACTCAATAAAGCCATTCTCCACAAGCGCACCGACAAAAGCGATCGTATCCCTTCTTGCAGTCTCTTCATCAATCTCATATGTATCCAGCACCATCCGGATCATCTCTTCCAGGCTATCCACCTTTTCGATATTCTCCCAGATGAATTTAGCCGTATCACTGATCGTGATCATTCCATTGAACTCCTGCGAAGTTGCCCCCGTCGGCACCAGTACACATTCACCTGCGATCTCCCTTAATATAAATTCCTTTACAATCTTCATATAACTTTTCTCCTTGATTTTATTGTTCCATCATAGCATTGCCGCCGTCTGTATGCAACCGGGTCACTTTTTACTTTTGTTAAAAAAACAGAGTTTTTCATGAAATACTGTCACAAAAAACTCTGCCTTATCTTTATAGTGCAACTAAAAGCATTATAATTAATATTATTAAGATTACAATATATGCTATCAGGAATCCTTTGCTCTTTGCCTTATTAAGAAATATCAAAATCAATCCCATAAAAAGTGCAATAACCACTCCAAGCGAAAGATTCATCGGTACTATAAATCTCTTGGTCAACATTCCTTTCGTAATATTTGAAAAATTAACCATAATTAAAGAAAATATCGAAACAAAGATTCCCATAAATGTAAGAATATTAGCATATATATGATTTTCTTTTTCTTCCAGAGATTCATTTGCCTTCTTTAATTCTTCGGTTCGAGCCTCATATTCATCCCGGTAATTTGCCAGTCCGCGATACTGATATTCATCATTAAATGATGCATCTTCCTGTTCATCATATGCTTTTTCCGGAACTGACTCTAATTGTTCAAAAATTATCTGCGCAATACTGTCATTTTCCCTTATAGTTATATTGGCACATGTTATATTCTGAATCCTCAAATAAATATATGTTTTATGCCCTGGATAATAATGCGGACCTGCCACAGACAACCCCTGTCTTATACGGGAATTCTTTTCTCCAATCCTTCCTATAAGATCTTTCGGCATATGTATCATTTCCCTTGTCTGAACAAATATAAATTCTCCCGGATGTAATGTATAACTATCCTTTAAGGCATCATCGCAAATTACACCTTTAATGTGAAGGTCATAGGAAATTGCATTTACATATTTTTCCGCATATCCCTCGCAAAAAATTTCTCCGGAGCGTTCCTTTATGCTTTTATCTACTAAAATCATGATACCACTCCTTCCCTTTTATACTAACCCATTATATCCATCTGTTTTTTAAAATGCAAGGAAAGCACCTAAAACAATACAAAATATTTTATCATTTAATCACCTTCGCATAACACCACATAATCCCCCGGCGGAGCGGAATCATATGCAGCCATACATGCTCGAAGAATTCCCACCAGAAATCTCCCGGCTCCAGCCACTTTTCTTTTCTTCTGACTTTGGTGATCAGAGCAAATATCTGCTCTCTCTTTACCGGTCCTTCTATCTGTGTCTGTGCATCGCCCACGATATAATACCCCTCCGGCCTGATCTTCCATATCCGGTGCATGACGAACTGCCCGCTCTTTCTCCGAAAAAATACCATATCACCTTTTTGAAGCTCTCTGTCCGGCTTTTTGAAATATATCATATCCCTTGCATGGATCAGAAACGGTGCCATACTGCTTCCAAAGACCAGCATGCTGACTTCCTTTCCCTCTTCCGTCAGTTCCTTAAGCATACCAACATATTCTCTTGTATCTACAACTTTCATATTCCTCATCCTGCTTCTCTCTATCCGCACTTCGTCCGTTCCGTTTTTTCGCAAATTATGGTACAATTCTCAGCACATCCTTCGCATTGTTTTTATGTATACATTAAATAGTACTCAATTTCTTTTTTATCATACCATCGCGGTTTTCTTCCTGCAACATCAAAATATTGCTTTAATTTTTCTACGTTTTTCGACAAATCTTCGCATTAATTTTATATTTTTCTGTTTGATTGCTCCAAATTCTTATATTTTTCTGTTAATATATTCCATTTACTGTCCATTTGTATCATTTTTCTATCTTTTCACTCTTAATCTATGTTATATTATAATTACATAGAGCATATTCCATTTATATTTATATAAAAATACGTTTTATCTGTTCGGGAAGGGGGCTATATATGAATATTGCAATTTGCGATAGATATGATACCGACGTAGCACGTATCAACGAGCTCTTGGACGCCAATATTAAGAGGCATATGCTCAATCATGCATTATTAGATGTAGATACCTTTACTTCAACAGACGAGTTGTTAGCATCCCCGAAAGGATATTCCCTCATTTTTTTGGGAATTTTAATGCCGGGGACAGATGGTATAGAGGCTGCCAGACAATTAAAAGATGGTCCAAACCCTCCAATAATTATCTTCACGACCAAAAGCACTGAACATTGTCTGGCAAGCTATAATCTTGGAGTTGAAGGATACATTCTGAAGCCAATCAGAGAAGAAGATTTTGAGAAAGTCTTTACCAGACTTTTGCTTCCGATATTCCCTTCAACCCATACACTCAATGTATATTCCAACCGGCTTTTATATCACATCCCGGTTTCTGAGATTTTTTATATTGAAAGCATTGGAAGAAAATGTATGATACATACTTCCAGAAAAACTTACGAAACCAACATGGCGTTAAATCATATCGAGAGCACGCTGAATGACAATTCTTTTATCCGTTGTTATCGCAGCTATCTTGTAAACATGAACTATATTCAGGACATTCTGGATACCGAGATTCAATTAACCAACGATGACTGTATTCCACTGACCTTACGTAAGCGGAGCCAGATTGTCAAATTATTCAACAAATTTCTGATATCCCATTCGGCATCAGAATAATGCATGTGAAACCAAAGGAACCCGCACGCTATCATGATATGACTGGTATGCTCCCCGTCAAGAGGACAATAAAAAATAAT
>UMBA01007587.1_pt1 | contig 12010 bp, 6 predicted proteins | sample 1963861 | NCBI WGS metagenome assembly UMBA01 (sample SAMEA4835931, study PRJEB28245) | human gut metagenome | biome: gut microbiome; material: fecal sample | place: Denmark | collected 2008
TAAATGAAGTATCCGGCAATAGTGATTTTAAGGCTACCTTGAGTAAAAGAGGTGGTTTTATTACATTCAGCAACTCTGGCAGACGTGGAGGTTCCAAGTTCTTTCAGATCGGATTAGATAATATTCTTCAAACTTTGAAAGATATATTGATTAATATAGAAACCTTTAAGAACCTGACTGAATATGATGAAACATCTTGGAGAAACAATGGATCAGAATATTTCTCTGATTCAGTCGCAAATGCAAATTCTACAGTTCAAACAAAACCCTTGTTCTCAACATTAAGCAAAGTGATAAATTGGGCAAATCAACCAAGACTGGATTCCATTGATTCTGATGCTAAGATTTGTCTTGATAAAGAAGCATTGGAAACAACTATAGCGAAACTAGAGGTCGTAGCTGATAGCTTTAAGCCGTCTACAGTGATACCAAATAATACGTGTGATGATACTTGCCGTCAGATAATCTTCTACGGTGCACCAGGTACAGGTAAATCCCATAAAATAAAGGCACAACTTGAAGGTGTTTTTAAAGAAAATATATTCAGAACCACATTCCATCCGGACAGTGATTATTCAACCTTTGTTGGAGCATACAAACCGACAATGGAAAAACCAATGGATAAAGTATATGCTAAGGGAGAGCTCATTAGCAAATTAACCGAAATGAAAGAGGGTGGAGTCACATATTCTCCCCAAAAATTTGGAGCAAAATATTGGCGCTCGTTAAAGCTGTTGAATCTTTCTGATAAGAAAGACATACTCCAAGCTTGCGGTATGTCTGATAATTACACTGTTGAATTTGATAAAGGAGTGGCCGTTGGAGAAGAATATCTTGCCTGTTCAAAAGAATCTCGTATAATTTATTCTTTCGTTCCTCAGGCATTTCTTAATGCTTATATACAGGCATATAGAAAACCGGAAGAAAAAGTATATCTTATTATTGAGGAAATCAATCGAGGTAATTGCGCCCAAATATTCGGAGATTTATTCCAGTTGCTTGATAGGGATGAAAATGGCATATCAGAATATACTATCAAGGCTGATGCAGATTTGAAATCTTTCTTAGAAGAGGAGCTTGGCGAAGACAATCTAGGCATAAAAGATGGGGAGCTTTGTCTGCCATCAAATCTGTATATCTATGCAACTATGAATACTTCAGACCAATCGTTGTTTCCGATTGATAGTGCATTCAAGAGGCGTTGGGATTGGGAGTATGAGCCGATTAAATATAAGAATATAGGCTGGAAGATTGTCATTGACGGAACTGACTATTCTTGGGTATCATTTCAAAGAATAGTCAACGAAAAAATTTTGAGGGCAAACAGCTCCGAAGATAAGATGTTAGGTGATTATTTCGTAAATCCATCAGATGGAGTAATTACCGATAAAGTTTTGTTGAATAAAATATTGTTCTATCTATGGAACGATGTCTGCAAAGATGGTGAAGGGGACATATTCAAAGTCGGTGAAGCTGAAGATATTTCATTCTCTGAATTGTATGGAGAAAATGGGACTAAAATGCTAAAGAAAATGATGTCTTATCTCGGAGTCACTGACCCTGATGGCAATAAGGTTACTACTGAAAATAACGAAGAGAATACAGAACTCTAATCTGAATAAATGTTATGCTGCTGTTCATTGAAGGATACCCATATAATTTGGACGAGATTGTCAAGGATGGCTTGACTGTCAGAGATGTACTCAAGGATGTTGTGTCAGTTCCTGTAAAGGAGGACAAATATTCCTTTGAGTATGTCGGGTATTGCTATAGCAAGGCAGCAAAAGACGTTGTCTTCTTCTTGCCCAAAGTTGTATTGACAGGTGAGATAAACGAGGAGAGTGGCGATGATACGATATTTGGTGCTTCACCGCAAGAAATAATAGACTTTGAATCCGAAGCTGTAAAATCTAAGTTTACGGAAGAAGGGTGCAAGGAATACAAGGAGTTTCTGTCCACTCTCTCGATTTGGATATACCGGACAATAAGTGTATACAAACAGACACACAACGACAACATACTTGAAAACAAGGAATATCAGTCTGAGAGTAGAGGCAAAAAGCAGAAGCATAACACTCTACTTGATGTGATAATAGCACTGAGGGACTTCAACAGAAACAATCAGGACTATTTTACATTTGTGGCCAAGAACGTGCATTCCGGTTATAACAAAATCAACTGGAACAAAACCATTACTTCATCGCAAGCAGTAATTCAAAACGGAAGCCCTGTTTACATCGAGCCTGTCAACAGGAAAAAAATGGTGAATTTTGACGAAGAGTTACTTGTTATATACTTCTCGATATTGAATTACATCCGTGAAATACATGGTTTTTCTTTTGAAATCAATATCCAATATCCGCTTATCAGTTGTGATAAGTTAAAGAAGTCTTATATTGATAGGAATCTTGGATGCAGAAGACTGAAACAAATCAAGTACAAGTATTTCTCGGACAAGGCTCTTCGGATATGGGATTTGTGCTATGCTTTCTTTGACAGGGAGTATAAGATTGCGATGAACAGGCAGGCGGAGGACTATCTGCTGGCGAAAGATTTCGAGCACATCTTTGAAGTCATGATTGACACTTTGGTAAGTGGCAATGACAAGCAAAATTTGCCAAAAGAACTAACAGAGCAAAGAGATGGTAAACTGGTTGACCACATGTTTGTCGGTCAAGGACTTATCGAACAGTCTGATTTGACATCTGAACTTACCTATTACATTGGGGATAGCAAATATTACAAGCGTTCCAAGAATGACAGGACACAGCTTGGCGACAAATCGATATACAAACAATATACATACGCCAGAAATGTCATTCAGTGGAACATGAATCTGTTTTTGGATGGTGACGGTAACGGGGAACATCCTCAGTTAAGGGATACATTGACTGAAGGATATAATCCCATCCCCAATTTTTTTATCAGTGCTCGAATTCCTAACAAAAAGGCTGGAGACAGTAAATTCCTGTCCTTTGATGACAGAGAATTAAAGGCGCAGGATGGCGGAGTGCAACTTAACCGCCAATTTGAAAATCGCCTGTTTGACAGAGACACGCTGTTGTTGTGTCACTATGATGTTAACTTTTTGTACATCGTATCGTTGTATGGTCGCAACAATAAGAGCACGCAAGCGATATGGAGAGAATATGTCCGTAAAGAATTCAGAAATAAGATTCAAGGCACCCTCAATCGACTCTACACATTCAGAACTCTGCAGCCACGTGATGGCATGGATTGCTATCAGTTCATTCAGGACAATTTCCAACGGCTGAATGGCAAATTGTATCGTCCGAAGAGTGATAGTAATTATCTGATTCTTGCTTTGATGAAGGATGAAGATTTCGATATATGGAAGTCTCTTAAAATAAAATCTTCAACAATAAAAAAGGAAACGGCTCAAAGCAAAGAGCTTGTGAATGCTTTACAGACTCATTTCTATGTCAGCGATCCGTTTGAACTTGAAACTGAGTTCCATATTGATAGCATTGACAATGTCGGCACTTTGACTCAACAGCCGAAACAGGAGATTAGGAATATTCTGACTGGATTAGTACGAAGAACCGATGCTGATTATTCAGATTTTGACAGTCATACCGCAAAGACATATACTATGGAGAAGATACCGACATCTATCAATGTGATGGATATTAGGTATTTCTTGCCTATGGTTGGCGGAGAGATTGACGGTTATTATAAAGTGGAGAAAGTATATTTTGGCACTAAGAACGGAAATCTATGTTTAAAGTTAAATCTGTCCTCTTTTATTTCATTGGGTATTAATCGAACTCCCATATATCGCATAAAAATGCAGCCAGGAGAATTGATTTCAAATGATTTGGTGGTGGAATTATACGAACAAAGGATTTATTAATACAGATTAAAAAAGGCGGATATGGCAATTGATACACTACTTCCTAAGAAAATAGATAAATCAGAAGCGTCATATAAATCAGTTACTGAATTAAATGAAGCTTTGTCTATAGCGGAAAAAGAGCATATAAAAAACATAGCTCTAACGGGTCCTTTTGGCTCCGGAAAAAGCTCCGTGCTCATTACTCTCATGGAAGATTTTGCCAATGAACATAAGTTTCTGCCTATATCATTGGCAACTCTGCAAGCTAATGAGGAACAAATAGCTTCTGATGAAAAACAGGATACATCAGCCGAATTAACAGATGCAGAAAAAGAAAAGCGCATAGAAAATCTTAACCGCAAAATCGAATATAGTATTCTACAACAAATCATTTATAGAGAAGAAACACGAACTGTACCAAATTCTCGTTTTAGAAAAATTGTACATTTGTCGGATCGTGAACTGATAAGATATCCGCTTTGTTGTGTATTGACATTAGTCTGTTTTCTCATCTTATTTGAGCCGAATTTCGCAAGAGTGGACTCAATCTATGATTTTTTCAGTTGGGGTAGCATATGGAATACAATTTTTGATTTAGCCGCTTCTGCTTGGCTTTTGTTTGTATTATATGTGATTGCCCGTTATGTGTTCAAATCATATAGCAATTCAAAACTGAATAAGTTAAATTTGAAAGAGGGCGAAATTGAAGTTATAGAAGATAATTCTATATTTAACAAACATCTTGACGAAATTCTGTATTTTTTCCAAGTAACGGATTATAATGTCGTAATTATTGAAGATTTGGACAGATTCGGGACACCGAGTATATTCTTGAAACTGCGAGAGCTTAATCAGCTTATCAATGAATCCAAGATAGTTGGCCGACATATCACTTTTATCTATGCTATTAAAGATGACATTTTTAAAGATGAAGAAAGAACCAAGTTCTTTGACTTTATTACAACGGTAATACCTGTAATCAATCCTTCGAACTCAAAGGACAAGCTCAAATCTGCACTTGAGGTAAAAGGATGCGGAAACGATGGTATTAGTGATGAAGATTTGTCTGAAATGGCATTTTTCATTCAGGATATGCGTATTCTGACCAACATTGTAAATGAATACAAACAATATCGTGATAAATTGTGTGAGGAAAGTGATTTTCAGCTTAATAAGACTAAACTATTGGGAATGATAGTTTATAAAAACTATTATCCTCAGGACTTTGCTTTGTTGCATCGAAGAGAGGGAAAGATTTATAAGTGTATCAGCAGTAAATCTAATTTTACTCCCATTGCTTTAAAAGCTATTGAGGAATCTGAAAATGCCCTAGCTAAAAAAGAACAAATCTTCAAACAAGATGCAAATTTAAGTAAAATTGATTTGAGGCGGCTATTTTTATTCCATCTCAGACAGAAATATATTTTAGATATGGTGTCAATACATCTAAATGGTAATTTCTATGACTTAGAACAAATAGCTGTTGATGAATTGTTATTTTCGAAGCTGTTGGAAATACAAAATATTACATATCGATATGAGCAAGGATATTCTTGGACTAAATCTGCAAAGATTGATTTTGTGAGAATAGATAAGGAAATTGATTATTCCGCACGTATACAACTGTTAGAGAATGGCTCTGCTTATTTTTCAAAGGAATACAGACGTATCCAGCAGGAAAAAATTAAAGCGAAATCTTTGAGATTAAAGGAGCTAATAAAGAAATACAAATTAGGAGAAACAAATGAATATAAGAGCCTCGGACTAACTCCGATGATGAATGTGTTTGTCCGCAGAGGCTACCTTGACGAAGATTACTACGACTATATATCATATTTCTATGAAGGTATGGTTTCACAAGCTGATAGGGAACTTTTGTTATCAATGAAAATTGAAGAAAGGCAACCTTATGAATACCATATAGACAAGATTGAGAATTTTGTCAAGGAATTAAAGGATTATATGTTTGAGAGTGATGCCATTCTCAATATTGATTTACTGGATTATCTTGCCTCGCATAATGTCCAAAGTGATAAATTTGAACATGTTATGATGCGATTGGAGCGAGATAAAGCCCCGTTACAATTCTTGTCCCAGTATTATTCTGAAGGCAAGCAACCAAGTGTGGTTTTTAAGCACTATATTGAATACGCAGATTCATGGAATAACATAGTAAGTTGGAATAATTCGGCAGAAAGGGACAATCTCATTGAGGCATATCTAAAGTTCTGTCCAAGTTGGGGACATATACAACAAAAATGGCTTAATGATAACTATAATTTTTTGGTTGAACATAGTGAAGGGATCACGTTGGATAAATCTCTGATTTTGGTAAAGGCGAGCCGATTTGTCAGTTTATGCAATGGTTCTGAGGATTTGCTTGATTGTGTTATCGAGAATGATTGTTACGAAATTAATCTTGAGAATCTATGTATTATAGCGATGAGGCTTCATTCCGAAGACAAAACTTTATCTGTCGAAAATCTTAATTATACTCGTATAAAGGAGACAAACAATGATTCTTTCATTGACTATATTGAGGACAATATATCTTCTACAATTCAATGCCTAAAGGATAGATACCAAGATGAAAGCTCAGAATCTTTGCTGTTTCTCTTGAACAATGCGGATATAGATGCAGAGGTTAAAACCAAATATTTAACAGGTCAACATAATCATATTGATGATTTTGCGAAAATAGATAATGAGGAGATGTATGCTGTTGCTGTAAAATCCAGGATATTGTTGCCAACTTGGAATAATGTGTCATTCTATTATGAGCACAAAGAGGGAATGAGTGATGAGCTGATGTCATTTATTAATTACTATGTGACAGAGTTGTCTGGTGAAATATGTTCGAATGATTTAAGTAATAAAAATGATCTATATGTATCTTTGTTTGGCAGCAAAATGTTGAATATAGATAATTATAGAAAGCTGTTAAAATCATTCACCGGACATTTCTTGGATATTGACAAGTTAAAGAATGTAGGGCAAGACAGACTGATGATTCTTGCAGAGAATGGACGGATTTTATTCAATGCAGATACACTCTCATCACTTCTTATAAATATCTCCAAAAATGAATCCTTAAAGTTGGAATTGGTTGTATATGGGATTTCTGCTGGGCTCAATGACTATAGTGTAATAACACATTTACTGACTTCTGTTGGAGGTGATTATATCGAAGTGTGCAATCAGGATAAGAGAGCCAAATTGTCAGACAATGCCTTGAATAGGCAATTATTAGAAGCGCTGAAGAAATCAGAATATATATCGTCATATCAAAATGACAAAAAGGATATAGGTAAACTGATAGTTTATCATAAAACAAAAAAGAATTAACCATTGGACCTTTTAAATTATAGGTAAATTTGATATGGATACTAATATATATACATTGATAGGCGAAGCTACGGCTTTTGATAAAAAGCAAATGCTCGAAGTCAGACATCCAAAAAGTTGGCTTAAAAGTGTATCTGCTTTTGCAAATGGCGAAGGCGGAACTTTGATTTTTGGCATTCGTGATGATGACCAAATAGTTGGACTTGCTGATGCTAAAGGCGATGCTGAGAAAATCAGTGAGGAGATAAAGAGTAAACTTGATCCAATACCTGTTGTCAATCTCGATCTCAAGGAGGTGGAAGGAAAGAACCTTGTATTATTGCATGTATATCCCGGACAGGAAACTCCATATTACTATATTGGAGACAAACAGCGATTGGCATTTGTAAGGGTTGGGAACGAATCCGTTGTGGCAAATCGCATTCAATTGAAGACTCTTGTTTTAAAAGGTGCAGGACGCACATACGACAGTCTTCCATCCAATAAAAGTTTTAAGGACATGGCATTTTCAAAGCTCAGGTCAGTCCATTATAAACGTCTGCAGCGTTCATTTGAAGACAGCGAGTTTGTGTCTTGGGGTATTGTAGACGAAGATGGTAAACTTACAAATGCCGGTGCTTTGTTGGCAGATGAATCTCCTGTCAGGCAGTCACGTATATTCTGTACACGCTGGAATGGTTTGGATATGACAAGTGGCTTGGGCGAAGCGATAGATGATGTTGAATTGGAGGGTTGCGTAATAGGTCAGTTACAGGATGCTGTGTCTTTCGTCAGAAACAATTCCCATAAGAAATGGTGGAAGGAAGACGATTATCGTGAAGAACTGCCAGATTATCCGGAACGTGCTGTGACGGAAGCGATAGCAAATGCGATTATTCATCGTGACTATATGCAAATGGGTAGTGAAATACACATTGATATGTATGATGACCGTTTGGAAATCTATTCTCCGGGCGGTATGTTGGATGGCAAATTCATTCAGCAGCTAAACCCATTTACGGTGCCATCCAAAAGAAGAAATCCGCTGTTGGCAGATTTTTTCAACCGGTTGGGACTTATGGAGAGACGCGGTAGTGGAATGAAGAAGATAATGGATGCGTATAAGCAATACCAACATTTGGCTAAATGTCATATTCCTGAATTTACCTCAGATGCTTCAGAGTTTCATGTGACTCTTTGGAACTTGAATTATGATGGTAATAATACCACTGCTGACAATACATCTCAAAAGAAGGGGCGCGTAAAAGAGCCTGTTGAGTTCACAAAAGAGTTCATAAAAGAGCCTGTTGAGTTCACAAAAGAGTTCATAAAAGAACCTGTTGAGTTCACAAAAGAGTTCATAAAAGCAAGTCGTCAGATATATAAGCTGATATCTACGAACCCTAAAGTCAGTACTGTTCAAATGGCAGTATCAATGGGACTATCAACACGTCAGGTTCAGAAATATATAAAACGTCTACAAGACTTGCACAAAATTGCCCGTGTAGGAGGACGCAAGACTGGAGAGTGGAAGATAATTGACGAAGAGTACGAAGGATTCTTTGATAGAATATAATGGTTTCATTTAAAGATGGACAAACTGACCAAGGAACAGCGTCATCGTTGCATGTCTGCAATAAAGGGCAAAAATACAAAGCCGGAATTATTGGTGAGAAAGTTCTTGTTCAGCCGTGGCTTTCGGTATAGGTTGAATCACCCACGGCTTCCAGGACATCCCGATTTGGTTTTACGCAAATACAGAACTGTTATTTTCGTAAATGGCTGCTTTTGGCATGGTCACGAAGGATGCAAATATTATGTTCTTCCGAAAACAAATGTCGACTTTTGGCAGAATAAAATTGAGCGCAATAGGAGTAGAGATATAGAGGAACGGCAACAGCTAACTTCGATGGGGTGGCATTGTATTACCATTTGGGAATGTCAGTTGAAACCGAAAGTCCGCCAACAGACTTTAGAGGCTTTAGAATACACGCTTTACCATATCTATCTTGAGGATAGAAGAATCAAATCATATGAGACAACTGAAGAAGAATATAGTATGGTGGCAGAACCCGTTGAAAATTATGGCAAATCGGAATGAATATCGTGAAAATGATAATTTAAAATATGGCAAAAAACATAGAAATTGCGAGAAAAAGAATTGGAAGAAATGGGCAGGATAGTCAATGCGTCCCTTGATATGGCAGAAAGTATGGCTATGCGTCATATACCTATGACAATGGAAGATTGGGCAAAGCGAATAGATAAGTTCATTAATTTATTTGGGAGCCCGTTATTACAAGATAACGGACAGGTTTCTGCTGAATATGCCAAGAAGTTTGCTGAATCAGAGTTTGAAAAGTACAGGATCATTCAAGACCGTCTTTTTCAATCTGACTTTGATAGATTTGAAGATAATAGTCTTCCTGCATTGGATATTGAATAATTATAATGTTATTTTGAGGTTGGCAAAATCGCCTTTGGAATATGGCAGATTCATGTCGTTAAATTGGCAAGCATTTGAACAATAGTTCTGTGTTCATCATATAGTATCTGCATTTATGGTGGCCGACGTTACTCCAGGATAGCACTTAAAAGCAAGAAAAGAGTTCACATAAGAGTTCAAAAAAAATAGTAGGGTTCATAAAAGAGTTCGTAAAAGCACTACTGAAATACGCTTGTCTGTGGTAATTGTCAAACAGGGGCTACAAAGGTATTACAAGCCCATCCAAAACATGATTGCGTGGAGAGTTAAGGTATTCTATAATCGCAATAAAGCCATATCCTGCTTGTTTGGGATTGGCAACTTCTCACGAGCGATTTATCGCTTGGGGTATTGAGTTTCCCTAACTCAATAGAGGTTGTATAATGGGCAAGCCCAAGGAGAAATTAAGTGTGCAAATTTCGTTTTTGTAGAGAAAGGCATACTGAGGGCTGGCGAAAAGAAAAAAGGCTCAAATAACGCCTTTTTCTCACCAATCAGCTTGCTGAGAGATTTGGCACTCTCAAACGACCTATTGGTCGCTTGGGGTATTAGGCTCCCCATACAAGATAAAGTCTGTACAGCGGGCAAGCCCGTGGCTTAAAAAGGATATGTTTTAGAGTAAGATATTAAATGTTAATGGCTTTAATCGACAGCTAAAGCTTATTTTTAACTGATATTTATTCTATAACGGGCTTGTTATATGGCAAACTAAGTGTTTTTTTAACATTCACTCCCACAGTAGTGCCGATTCTGTACTTCTATATGGTATCTGAACATTCTGCCAACTGAGAAAGTGTGTATAGAATTGAAAATAGGTTTGATATTTTGAATGCTTCTTTGTCGATGCTCTAATATGGATTATTCCAGCAAAGATGCCGGAATATAATGGGTGTTCACGTTGTAGAACAGTCAAATAGAAGTTTCTTCAATTACTATGTGCCATTTAATATGCCAATATGAAGATTGCTATATTGTCATTGATTCTATTGTATAGACATCAATATCCACAAATGACAGAATAGATGCAATTATTCCAAATGAATTGCCACAGTCAATCCGAACATAAATATCCACAAGAGCATTGGCAAGTAAAATGGCAACGACCGATTTCGTGATTTATCATGAAAACAGTCGTTGCATCTTGCACTTTAATTTATGCCCGAATACACGCTTTTAGAATAAAGTCAAGTGGAGAGTCAATAGTGGTAATCCGGCATGAACCGATAAATGCCACGGCTTTCCTGAACCACCATCCGTTTGTTCGTGAGAAACTTAATTATCTCCACAATCTTGTTGTGATTAAATTTCGTTCCTGCCAGTTCGTAGGCAGTGGTCAGTTCTTCTTCCAAAGCCTTATATCCCGAAATCGTCTCTTTTCCGTCAAAAGCCAATTCGAGAGCCTTGCGATGGATGGCTTCGTGGATATCCCTATAAGGGGAGAACGATTCCTGCTTGGGACGACCTGCGCTCTTCTTTGTCGGCACATAGTCTGACAGAAGTTCGGGAAGTGATTGGGCATTGATGCAGAAGGCGAATGGCAGGAAGTCCTTTGAACGGGTATGCACACTTTCCACTTTGCTGATGTTGCTGTCGTCTTTGTCTTTATCGATTTGAATGATCGTTTCCGCTTTGTTGTTGATTTCCGTGCCAATGTGCCCTCGTGCATTTTCATCACTTTTGTTCTGATGAAGAATGGTGTGAAGATGAATCTGGTATTCGTCAGTCCATTGCATAAGTTTTGATATTACGCACGTGGCTTCGCTCGGAGAATTAATGTCATAAACCAAGTCACGGATTCCGTCAATCACCACGAAACCGAGACCCTCAATCTGACTGATTGCATCATCTATGATAGCCAAACGCTCCTTGGGGTTGAACTTGCGTAGAGAGAGAAAATAGAAACGGTCGCAATCCTCATTGGTCGGCAACTCCGCCAGTTTCATGATACGATGCATTACAATCATGCAGTGGTTTTGACTCTGTTCGGTGTCAATATAAAGGATGCGGTTCTTTCTATCGGGAAAATCTGTTGTGTAGTTAAGAACTTCCTTTCCGGACAAAGCAGCTGCCACCATTGCCGACACATTAAAAGTCTTTTTACTTTTTGCCTTGCCAATGGATGCACTGAAATTTCCCAATGTTCCGATAGCCACTCCGCCTATTTTCAGAACTTCCGGCTCTTGTTCGTACACCTTTTCCAAACTGAGCATGGTATCTTGCCATTTTGTGGCGACCTGAGTAAGATCTTGATTGGGTGCTATCGTTTCCATACTCACCAGTTTTTAGGATTGGCTTTGCGACGTGTAGCTGCAAGCATTCGGGCGTGTTCTTCCTCTATGCTTATA
>UMBA01025384.1_pt1 | contig 11617 bp, 8 predicted proteins | sample 1963861 | NCBI WGS metagenome assembly UMBA01 (sample SAMEA4835931, study PRJEB28245) | human gut metagenome | biome: gut microbiome; material: fecal sample | place: Denmark | collected 2008
TGGTTTATATTTCTCCAATGCTTGTTCAAACACTTTTACAGCCTCTTCCATAGTACCGTAAAATTCCCCTCCGGACGCATTGAGATGCCCGCCGCCATTGAAAAATTCCGCAGCTAACCGATTACAAGGAAACTTACCTACTGAACGGAGAGAAATCTTAATCATTTTCTTTTCAGTGTCCTCACGTAGAAAACAAGAAAAACAGACATTCTTGATAGACAGAGGTATGTTGACAAACCCCTCGCTATCCCCTTTGATATAATCAAATTTGCCCTGTTCTTCCTTTGTCAGTGAAATAAGGGCGGAATTGTAATCTTTATACACCTTCATATTCGATAACACATATCCCATCAGACGCAAACGGCTTTCGGAATAAGTATTGTAGACTTTCCGGTAAATATCATCTTTATCGATTCCTTTTGAGAGTAACTCGCTGATGATGAAATATATTTCACGATTATTAGAGTTATAAGTGAACCCTCCGGTATCTGTCATCATGCCCGTATAGATACATTCGGCTCCTTCTTTGGAGATATCACTAAAATATCCCATCCGGCAAATCAATCGAAACACCAGTTCGGAAGTAGAGGAAATCTCAGGATGTGAAATGGTGATTCTGCAAAAATCTTCAGGATAAAGATGGTGGTCTATCATTATTTTGCGCCCCGGTGAAGCGGCCACTATATCACTCATTTCATCAATACGCTTCAGCGCATTAAAGTCAAGACAACAAATGACATCTGCCTCCATAATCAGCTTGTCGGCAAATTCCTGGTAACGGTCATACAGCAAAATATCCTTACTACCCGGCATCCATTTCAAAAAATCGGGAAAAGCATTGGGGACAATCACATTGACAATTTTATCTTGAGAATCCAAAAAATGATACAATCCCAATGATGAACCAATGGCATCTCCATCAGGTGACACATGAGATACAATTACTATTTTGTCAGCCCGTTCAAACCATTTGGTAAAATGATCAATATGAGCCTGAGCAATCACTTTAGTCAGCATAACTTGTTTGTATAAATATTGAGTTGGCAAAAATACGATAAATCTTTGTACTTAGAGCAAAAACCTCACAGAACCTTCGTCGGAAAGGGAGATAAAATGCAACCCTAACCGACGACATTCTTCACTATAAGCCTCTTTATAATAAGCAGACAGAGAAGAATCCAAAATAACTTCCCGGCAATGAAACAAACCTACCAATGACTCCAACTTCCCTGTATAGCCTTTGCATACATACAAATAATCTATGTTTAACGATTCAGCAACGGTTTTGTTCCGCCAACGATTGTCACTAACCATACAAATACGTTTATTACCGAACATAAGCAAATGATCCTGCATCCAAAAACCGGACGAATGAAAATTGTCTGTTATAGCAACCGGAACATCCAGATGCAGTCTATTCCAATATCTGGCTACTGCACGCGAAAGCCGTCTTTCATCCGGAATGCTGTCCGCATAAGCCAACCACGACTTACCACAAGCTTCGATACAATGCACCACCGGACATCCCCGGACATTATAGAAAACAATGCTTTGCACCGGACGGTCCATCATTCTGCTCACCCAATGAAAACTTCCCATAGCCAAGATACAAATACCCAAAACATATAAACATTTCAAACTGCGCACTACTTTATAACGTATACCGATCAACAAGACCAGATAAAAAGCAAAAGCTTCTGCCGGATAGATCCAGACACGATCTATAGATGCCAACGGTAAATGTTCCACCCAACGGACCATAGTATTCAACCAATCAACAAGAGATCTCACTACCACTGAACATCCTGTATAAAGCATAGGAAAAGGGGTGAGTACCAGCAATGCGACCGTTGCATACATGATGCCTGAAACAAGTGGAATTACCAACAGATTAGTCAACAAAAAATGAGTAGGAAATCTGGAGAAATACAATAAAACCAAAGGAGCAGTACCTATTTGTGCAGCAAGCGAAACACTCATTAATGCCCATACCTTCTTTAACAAGCTATTACCGACCGGCAATTGGCGGAACAGCCAGGGATATAATAACAGAATAGCTGCAACTGCTGAAAATGAAAGTTGAAATCCTACATCGAACAGCCAAAAAGGATGAACCACTAACATGATACATGCAGTCAATGCAAGTGTATTGAGTGAAATACCTGTACGCCGGGATAAAACCGACAAAGCCAACAGTGAAAACATGATAACGGAACGGACGACCGAAGGAGAGAGACCGGTAAAAAAAGCGAATCCCCACAATGCGGTAATTATCACTACCGCACGAAAAAGTCTCACACCAAAAGTATTCCCTGGCAGCCACTTCAGAAAAAACAGAAGCATCATATACAGAAACCCGATATGAAGTCCGGAAAGTGCCAGTACATGACTGGCTCCCGATACAGAGTAAGTTTCCCGAATATCTTCGCTCAACTCCTCCTTATAACCTACCGTAAGTGCGGCAAGTACGGCAAATTCATCCGGATTAAACTTCAAAGCACGATATTGGTCAAGAATCCGATCCCGGTATTCCAATGCAATCTGCCTGCATGATCGGGAAAACCGATATCCGGTAATTTTCCAATTCCCACTTGCAACAAAAGCAATCCCACTAATCCCTTTGTAGCGCAGATAACGCGCATAATCAAATTCATCGGGATTACCATTATTTGAAGGTGGAGATACATGGGCAAAAAATATTAACTCATCCCCACTACGTAACCCTTCGGACAATGAATCCTTCGATATATAAAGCAAAACTTTTCGATTTACCGGCATGGTGCACACTGAATCCTGCCTTTCCTCCAAAAATGCCCGACAAAGGAAGCTATGTTCCTTCGGCTCCGGTTGTTCCGACACTACAGCCCGGTAAACACATTTTTGTTCCGAAAAAGAATAAAGCGTCTGTTGCAAAGCCTGATTTATTCCACCTGCTCCGCCAAAAAACACGAACAGGTACAAAATACAGCCGAACATCCAACGTAAAGAGTAACGGTGAGAAAAATAAACGACTAGGAGCAGAAGAAATAATCCTGCCAGCCCTCCTGCCAGCACGCCCTTCGAAACACAGACTCCCCTAAAAAACAACCCATTGCCAACAAGAAAGCCTGCTATCAGAGGGAATAGCAGGCGTATAAAAGGATATCGGTGTAAATACTGAAAGTTCACAAGACGGCTCTACAGCCCTTTCATGGCGTGAATCATTCCTTCCGGATTCTCAGCAGCAAAGATAGCATTTCCTGCCACCAATGCATCTGCCCCGGCAGCTATCAGACGGGCGCCTGTTTCCAGATTTACCCCTCCATCAACTTCGATCAGTGCTTTAGATCCGGTACGCTCAATCAGTTCACGAAGCTCTTTCACTTTCTCTACCGAGTGTTCAATAAATTTTTGTCCGCCAAATCCGGGGTTCACACTCATAACCAGCACCATATATACATCTCGGATAATATCCTGCAACAGGGCTATCGGAGTGGCCGGATTGATAGTGACCGCTGGTTGCATACCTGCTTCACGAATCTGTTGCACGACCCGATGTAAGTGAGGACATGCCTCGTAATGCACATTCATGATGTGGGCACCCAATGCCTTCACTTCAGGAATAAACTTTTCCGGATTGACTATCATCAGATGTACATCCAACGGCTTTGAAGTTAACTTAGCTACATATTTCAGTACCGGAAAGCCGAAAGATATGTTCGGCACAAATACTCCGTCCATAATATCAATGTGTACCCAGTCTGCTTCACTACGGTTGATCATCTCAATGTCCTTTGCCAGATATGCGAAATCTGCAGAAAGGATAGAAGGGGATATAATTGGTTTCATATTCATCATTCTTAAAATAATAGCACAAAATTAACAAAAAAACATCAGGGCTCCCCCTCAATAACAATTTATTTGGCAGAAATTCTTTTTCTGCTATTTCAAATTCATAATTATAATCAACGGGATCGGCTCATATCCCAAAAGGATAATGCACTATCTGTTATTACACAGCCTTCATCTTAAATGCTTCAGTCAGATGGAATCCACGTAAAAGTTCATCTGTCTTCAGTCTCTTTTTACCTGGCAACTGCAACGAAAGGACATTTACAAATCCATCCGGCACAGCCACTCTCAAAAAGTTTTTTCCATCAGTAACAATGCTTCCGGGAGCCAACGTATGCACCTTTGGCAACTTCTCACTCTCAAAGATTTTCACGACAACCGCTTCCCCTTCCGGATTCACCAACTCACTCCATGCAGCCGGATAAGGCGAAAGCCCACGAATAAAATCATAAACCCGTTTCACCGGCTGATTCCAGTCAATTCGGCAGGTCTCTTTAAAAATCTTCGGAGCCGGACGAAGTTCGCCTGCCACTGCCATTTCTTCCTGAGGTATTGATTTCACCTTTCCCTCCAGAATAGCGTCTACAGTTTCTATAACCAACCGACCGCCCAAATGCATCAACTTGTCATGCACAATCTCTACATTGTCCGTATCGGCAATGGGAATACGTACTTGCTGGATTACTTCCCCCGTATCTATTTCATGTTTCAGGAAAAAAGTAGTAATACCTGTTTCGGTGTCTCCGTTGATCACTGCCCAGTTTATAGGCGCTGCTCCACGGTATTGCGGAAGCAGAGAAGCATGGAGATTAAAAGTTCCCAGACGTGGCATATTCCATACCACTTCCGGCAACATACGAAAAGCTACAACAATCTGTAGATCGGCTTTCCACTCACGTAACGCCTGAATGAATTCTTCATCTTTCAGTTTTTCCGGTTGCAGCAAAGGCAGTTGATGATCCAGTGCATATTGCTTTACCGGAGAATACTGAATTTTATGTCCGCGACCGGCAGGTTTATCGGGCATCGTAATCACTCCAACCACATTATAACCGCCTTCAACCAGACATTGCAGGGCTTCCACGGCAAAGTCCGGAGTCCCCATATATACAATTCTTAAATCTTCTTTCTTCATAATTTATAAGTTATGAGTTTCACACTGCAGATTACGAAAGTAACGAATTGCCTGCAAAGCACACTATCCGTTACATACAGCCATCGCCGTTCCGTCAATCTTCCGAGAAATGTACCAATACCTGGCGATATGAATTAAATATCTTAGATTTGGATACAAATCCCAGGTATTTGCCCTCTTCATTGACCACAGGTAAGTTCCATGCTTTTGTATCGTCAAAAGTCTGCATCACCTGTTCCATGCTATCTGTATCATACAGACGGGCAGGGACCGAGGTCATCAGTTTACTAACGGTAAAACGATGATAAAGCTCCTGACGGAACATGATGTTCCTGATATCGTCCAGTAGCACGACGCCCAGCAAGACCCCGTCTTTATCCGTCACAGGAAACATATTACGATGCGAAGTTGAAATCGCCTTCACCAATTCGCCCAGATCCATTTCCGGACGTACGCTGACAAAGTCAGTTTCAACCACATTTTCGACTTTCATCAGTGTCAATACAGCTTTATCCTTGTGATGGGTCAGCAACTGTCCCTTTTTAGCCAAACGCATAGAGTAGATACTATGCGGTTCAAACACGATGATTGTCAGATACGAACTGACCGAAACAATCATCAGAGGCAGGAAGAGGTCATATCCGCCCGTTAGCTCGGCAATCAGGAATACTCCAGTCAGAGGTGCATGCATGACTCCACTCATAACCCCTGCCATTCCCATCAACGCAAAGTTCTTTTCGGGCAAAGTCGAGGTAAAGTCAAAATCATTGCTAAAGTGCGAAAACACAAAACCGGCAATACATCCCAGATACAGCGAAGGGGCAAAAATACCGCCACATCCGCCTCCACCGTTGGTCGCACTCGACGCAAAGACTTTCAACAGAATGATCAGCACCAAATAGACCAGCAACAGATTACCGTATCCATAAAACAACGAGTTATTCAGTACCGTATCCCAGTCGGCATTGCTCACGCCGTTCAACAATAGTTCGATCGTATCGTAACCTTCACCATACAAGGGTGGAAAGAGGAAGATGAGCACACTCAGCATCACACCTCCCAATGCCAACTTCTTATACGGATTGGAGAGTTTGCCAAATACTCCTTCCACAGAGTTCATAGCGCGAGTGAAATAAAGCGATACCAATCCGCAAAAGATTCCCAAAAGAATCACATAAGGAATACGCTCCAATTCAAAAGGCTGATCCAGATGAAATTTAAACATAGCCTCCTGTCCGGTCGTAATATACGAAACAGTGGCAGCCGGGACAGCCGAAATCAGCAATGGTAATAAAGACGACATGGTAAGGTCGATCATCAGTACTTCCAACGTAAACACCAGTCCGGCAATAGGCGCTTTAAAAATACCTCCGATGGCACCCGCCGCTCCACAGCCTACCAGCAACATCAGTGTACGGTGCTCCATCTTGAACATACTTCCCAAATTCGACCCGATTGCCGATCCGGTCAACACAATAGGTGCCTCGGCTCCTACCGATCCGCCGAAACCGATGGTAATGGCACTGGCAATGGTCGACGACCAGATATTATGTCTTTTGATACGCCCCTGCCTCCTCGAAATTGCATAAAGAATCTTCGTGACTCCATGGCTGATATCATCCTTTACGATATTGCGTACAAACCATCCTGCCAGAAAAATACCGACCACCGGATAAACCAGATACAGGTAGTTGGCCTCCGTTGTATTAAAGTTATCTGTCAGGAAATTCTGTATCGTATGAATAAAGAATTTTAGGAGCAGTGCAGCAATGGCAGTAAAAATACCGACCAGAAAACTTAAAATGAGAATAAACTGCTTTTCTTTGATTTTATTCTCGCGCCAGATAATAAAGCGCTGTAATAAACTTATCTTTTCTTTTTCCATCATTCGCGAATAATCTTGATCACTCCACCTTTATCCAGTTTAATGATACTCGATGGTTTAGGACGACTCATATCATCTTGTCGAAAATTGACAATGTAATCCACCGACGATTTTATTTCTTCGCTGATTTCATTAAAATTGGCTGCTCCCGGTTGTCCGCTGACATTGGCAGATGTCGAGACAATCGCTTTGCGAAACTGCTGGCACAAACGACGGGAAAACGCCTCGTTTGTCACCCGGATGCCTACGCTTCCATCCTCTGCAAGCAGATTTGAAGCCAGGTTGCGGGCACCGGAATAAATGATAGTTAATGGCTTATCGGCAACCTCAATCAAATCCCAAGCTACCGAAGGAACATCCTGCACATAGAATTCCACTTTCACCGGCGAGTCTACCAATACCAGCATCGCCTTACTGTCAGCACGTCGTTTTATCTCATACACCCGGCGCACAGCGTCTTCATTGGTAGCATCACAGCCAATTCCCCAAACCGTATCGGTGGGATAGAGAATCACCCCGCCTTCGCTCATCACTTGACAAGCTTTTTTAATGTCTTCTATCATTTCTTGATCTATTTCTTGTGAGAATAACGTGCAAAAATACTAATTTTGCCCAATAATAACAAAGGTTAAGAGAAAACAAATGGAAGAAATCGAATTTCATCACAGTTTACCTATACAACTACGATTCAACGACGTAGACAAATTCGGACACGTCAACAACACCGTCTATTTTTCATTTTACGATCTCGGCAAAACAGAATATTTCGCTTCTGTATGCCCGGGAGTCGACTGGGAAAAAGACGGCATTGTAGTCGTACACATTGAAGCCGACTTTCTGGCACAGATTTTTTCATCGGACCACATCGCCGTACAAACCGCAGTTTGCGAAATCGGAACCAAAAGCTTTCATCTGCTGCAACGGGTCATCGACACCGAAACAATGGAAGTGAAATGCATCTGTCGTTCGGTCATGGTGACATTCGATCTGGAGAGACACGAATCCAAGCCACTGACTGAAGAATGGATAGAGGCAATCTGTCGGTTCGAAGGGAGAGACTTAAGAAAGAAAAAATAAATAATCCTCCGTAGATACCTTTTTTCTACGGAGGATTTTGTTTTTCTCCTTAATATAAGAATTCCTTATTCACGTTCCCCGACACACTCGCGTCAAACCAGGAAAGATTGGATTGATCAAGCACCCATTTCTCATAATTAGGATATGCTTTCGTAATGATAACTCTTTCCTTGGGATAATTCCAGGCCGGTGAAGAGTCTTCCTTCCGTGGGAAATCAAGAGCCCATGGATATCGGTTATCCATACGATAATAAACTTCAGCCCCAGGATCCGATCTGTCATTTTCTGTCCCGAAGAGTGAAGTGTCGGCATGTTTTGTCGGCTTATAATCTACCAGATGTATTTCTCTTTGACGGCTGTTGACAAAAATAAACGGATTAAACTTCTGAGTTAACAAGCTGCTGACAGGAGTCTTCAGTCGTACGGTTACTTCAACCGGAATAGCGGAAACTCCGACCGCCGCACCCTCCGTATTCACATATCCTTCAGTCGTACCGAAAGCAGTATTAACATCATTCCAGACAATAAAAGTGGCCCGGTCATTACCCTCTTCAAGCGTAGCACCTTCCGACTTTGCTTTGTCGATATTGTCAGCCGAAAGCGGCAGTTCGATGCCTACACCGATATGCGTCCATGAAGCTGCTCCCTTTGCAATCGGCGTGAAAGTCAACTTTAGAGCAGTAATCATATTATTATCCCCTTTCTCCAACTCATAACTGTAATTCATCACAAAATCGTTGAAGTCATAGTCCCCCATCTTAGGCCACTGGTCTTCAAAGGCCAATGTACCGTAAACAGCCTCCGATGGAGTAAATTCATCGATCACCGGAATGTCTTCTTCCGGTTTTATGGCAGATACCGGTGATGCGGTAAGCTTTATCATCACATCATTAAAATCATAATCAGCTTTCGGATCATCATAAGGGCGAATATCGAAGCCCATAATGCAACAGTTATAATCGGGCACATTTCGAATCACCGCATTCGTCCTTTTCGTTGCATTCAAAGATGGGGTAGAGTAATAAAAGCCATTAACATCTCCATTCGGGAAGGTCTGATTCTTGAACTTATAGGAACTTTTTGAATTCACTCCTCCATTGGCAGCATTTACATTAGCTATATTCAATCCGTCACGTGCCACAGCAAAACCGATACGTGCACCTTTCGGGAATACCTTACTATATTGTTTTCCGTCCCAATACAACAATTGTACTTTTAAACCCGAAGGACACCTTTGCTGATGAGTATTCGGAAGTAACAAAGTCATACGATGTCCCTGTATATCTTCACGTCTGCCAAGCTCCCCTTCCTGGTAGCTATAATAAGCCAACACATTGTAGACGGTCGCATTATTTACATAAAATCCACCATCACCGACATACGTAGCCCACACTTCCGCTCCCAATTCATCAGTCACCACCAGATCAGAGCTCTTTTTCAAATCCACATCCTGCACATTCTTCTGTTCCGGATACCAACTATTCATTAAATTTAGAAACTTAGCAGATAATTCCTCTTTCGTAACAAGCGGAGAAGCATTCAAAAGTGGTATACCGTCTTTTCCAATCTCCGAATCAGTATAAGGGCTATACAATTCATAAAGATTGCTCAGTTTCTGGCCGACGGGAACATCCAATCCTGTTTCACTCCGGGTAGCAACCATACGGGTAGTAGCAGTCTTGATTTGAAAGGCTGTTGCAGTCAAGTTGCACGTCATCGAAGGTTGCACATCCATCTCCTGCACTCCGGGATAACCGGCTGTCAACGAAGCGACATACAACTTATCACTGTTTGCCGGAACAGAAATAGTAGCATCAATCTGCCCATTCCCATCTGTATAGCCCATATAGAGAGGCTTACCGGAAATAATCCCGTCTTCTTCATAAGGCTGTTGAAGATACACTCCAACCCCTATCCCCTCAGCAGCTTTTCCATCTGCCCGGGTAACAGATATATGAATCTGTTTATCGGCTCTCAAAGCGAATTTGAACGATAAGTCCAATTCTTCCGTTTCACCAGGATCCTCCCCCGACGGTTCATACAAATCTTTCTCATTTACACATGCTACACAGCAAAGTGCTATCAGCAGTGCATACTTCAGCAATGATACATTTCTCTTCATAAGACGATGTTTGTCTGTTTGTGTAAGGTTACTATATTCAGTAAATTAACAACCTAACTTGAATACAAAAATAACAAAAAAACAGAAACTTACAAAATCTAATCATCTTAATGTAGATTTTATTCTTTTTATATCAATTTATGTAGCCATGTGAAGCTTACAGTCAGTCTACGATCCAACTATCAATATTCCTTGTTTTCGAGCTAAAATTCACTCCTGCCTTTATCAGTTGGCGGGAATCATTGGCAAACGGAGCGGCATATCCCTTTTCTTCTATCTGTTTCAAAGCCTCTTCCGCACTCCCGTCAAATTTGAACTCCATCACATGCTACCCCGCATTTTTCATCCTCTAAACTGAAGATTTAGAGGTTTTCAAATGAGAATCTATATAAAAGTAATTATCATCTCGCAAACTTTCAAAGTTCTGTATCCCAATCGGGTAAAGTTTAGCCATAGCGTATTCCTATTAATGGCTTCACTCACAAATATACAAGATTATTCCTAATTACCGATTCCGTAAACCATATAATAAAATGCCGCTATCCATTCTTTCAAACAGACAACGGCATTTATTATTTCAACCGAAATGATCGGCTGACCGTCTAAGTAATCCCTGACCTCCTATTACCCCGGCAATAGCACTTGCCACAGCAATGATTACTTTCAAAAAGATGTTCCAATTATTTTTCCTCATATTCTAATCCTATAGAACCGCTAACTACGCAGTCGGATCATCTACTATGTCTCCATCACCACCTCCGGAACCATTATTGCCCGAAGCACCGATCCCACTCGCTTTCTGGAACTCAACACCCTGAAACAAAGCCCGGGTAGTACCGATAGCCGCAGGACGAGTATATTCAGGAGTAAAATGACAAAGAAGGGCTGCCACCTGATTCGGGTTCACCTCTTCCTCTTTGTCCACTCCCCTTCCCCGTGTACGCGCTTTCATCGTAAAAGTACCCAATCCGTCCAGACGTACCGTCTTACTGTCCAGCAATGCACTACGCATCGCTGTCATCAAGTTACGAACCACATTATGCACATCACCCGGAGTCAACGACGATTTTTCCGCAATCATCTCAGCTAATTGCTGAGTAGATACCACCTTGCCTACCTTCACCAAGTTCAAGTGCCATTTCTTATCACCGGACTTAGTTGCCATAGTCGATTTTACTGCTTTATAAAATAATGCCATATTCCTGCATCTCCTTTTTTAATGTTATTACTACTGATTTTATTCACATTGCGTTGATCAACATTGCAAAGGTGAACATTTGCAGGAAGATGACAAAAGAAAACAAGGCATCCGGATCAAGTTATACAGAATAAGTTATAATCATCACATTATCAGTGCTATTACTTATTTTTTCTTATACATCTACTTCACATACTCTGCTATTGTCCGATTATTCATATTATACCCGTTTAACGAAATATCCCCGGTTTTATACCTGGCATGGCATAAAACCGGGGACGAAACAAAAATCTATACCCATTAGGGCATATTTTACTCATTTTATCGGATCATATCCACCACTCTCCTGATATCCTCATCTGTCAGTGT
>UMBA01034332.1_pt1 | contig 11482 bp, 9 predicted proteins | sample 1963861 | NCBI WGS metagenome assembly UMBA01 (sample SAMEA4835931, study PRJEB28245) | human gut metagenome | biome: gut microbiome; material: fecal sample | place: Denmark | collected 2008
CTTCGCACGTTTTGCAAAAAGTGCCGGTGCAGCATTGATGATCACAAGTACGATCGTGATGATCACAACCACCAGTGTCGAGATTGCATTGATACTCGGGTTGACACGTTTACTCATCGTATACACCATGATACTTAAGTTCTTCACACCACGTCCGGTTACGAAGTAAGAGATAATGAAATCATCCACCGACATGGTAAATGCAATCAATGCACCGGCTACGATTCCCGGCGTGATCTGCGGCACGACAACTTTTGTCAGTGCCTGCCACGGTGTTGCACCTAAGTCCATCGCCGCATCTGCGAGGTTCGGATCAAGTGACTTGATCTTCGGCATTACCGATAACATAACATACGGTATACAGAATGCAATATGTGCCAGAAGCATGGTAACGTATCCTTTTTCCACATGGAATGTGATGAATAATAACATGAATCCGATCGCAGTTACGATCTCCGGGTTCATGATCGGCAGGTTATTCGCCTGCTCCATCAGGTCACGTATCAGTTTCTTCGACTTGCTGACTCCGATCGCTGCAATTGTTCCCGCTACTGTTGAGATAAATGTCGCAAGCAGCGCGATACTGAATGTCGTCGACAGTGCATCCATCATATCTGCCGATTCCAGCATATGCTTATACCAGCGCAGTGAAAATCCGGTAAAGCTTGTAAGTGATTTTCCATCGTTAAATGAGAATATAATCATGTACAGGATCGGAAGGTAGAAGAATACAACCGACAGTATCATAAGGATCTTCCCAATTGGACGTTTTCCCTTATTCATAACGATTATACCCCCTTTCCGCCCTGGTTACGAATCTCGATCTTACGGACAACCATCATAAGTACCATCATAATGACCGCCATGATCATGGAAATGGCACTTCCGAAGTTCCACTCGCCGACCGTAATGAACTGGTTCTCGATCATATTTCCGATGAGGAAATACTGACCGCCGCCGAGCAACTTCGGTATGAAGAAAGAACTGACTGCCGGAAGAAATACCAGCGTAATCCCGTTGATGATTCCCGGCACGGAAAGCGGCAGTGTCACACGCTTAAATGTCTGCGCCGGGCTTGCCCCAAGGTCTGCACTCGCTTCCAGCAAGGAATTGTCCATCTTACTAAGTGACGTCTGGATCTGCAGGATCATGAATGGCAGAAAGTTATATACCATTCCCAAAAGCACTGCCCCTTCTGTATAAAGAAGTGATCCCTTTCCAAGTCCCACCATATGCAGGATTCTCTGGATCAGACCGCCGTCGCTTAAGAGTCCGATCCATGCATACGTTCTTACCAGCATGTTGATCCACATCGGGATCGTGATCACAAGAATCAGCGCATTCTGCTTCTTCTGCTCACTGCGCGCAATATAATATGCAATCGGATAGCCCAGCAACAGACAGATCACCGTTGTCTTCACCGCAATTACAATGGAACGCCAGAGGATCAATAAGAAATCCGGGTCGGTAAAAAATTTGGCATAATGTTCCAGTGTAAATGTGAACGATAAGATGCTGTTTCCCTGATCTGTCACGGAATAAAGTGCGATCAGGACCATCGGGAATACTAACATCAATATTGCCCACACGATATACGGAAATGCTAACTGTGAAAATTTCTTCATCTTAGAATACCACCTTCGGCATAACGTGGATATCTTCCGGGAAGAATGTCAGGCCGACCTCCTGTCCTTCCGCCGAATAATCCGTTGTATGGATCTTGAACTCACGTCCCGTAGTGGAAAATGTAATCTCATACACGCCTTCTGTTACTTCTTCCGGATCAAAATCATAGTCTACACTGATGTCCACACTCTGGTCTTCATCCGTCAGCTTCCATCCCTGTGCATTTGCCCAGGTCTTAAGATCTGTATCCAGTGCCTGAGATTCTGTGATCTCATCTACCGTCTTGAAGAAGTTGAACGCCATAACACCTTCATTGGCCTTCTCATTCTTAACGAACGGCTGGTTGACTACGAAAATGGTTCTCTCGATGCTGGTTCCGTTTGAAGTACTGAATGTAACCGGATACTGTCCTTCTTTTGCTTCCAGTTCATATTCAATATTTGCAATGGAAATGTACTCATCCGTCTCTGTCTCCCATGCCTGTGCATTCGACAGTGCGACGATTTCCTTATCATCCAGATTCTCTACATCTTCTACGTCTACATAGAAGTTGTTGGCACTGATCTTCTCGCTTCCGTCTTCACTGGTTACGTCATGATTGCGGATGACACGCATGTTGACCGTAACGCTCGTTCCCGGAACGGTCTCTACCATGATCTCATAGTGCACACCCTTGAACAGGACACTTAAGACTTCTCCCGTCATCTTTCCGTCTTTTACATCCACGATATCAATATCCTCCGGACGGATCACGACATCCACCGGCTCATTCTCCTTGAATCCATGATCCACGCAGTCGAATGTAATATCATCAAAACGAACCTTATAATCCTCAATCATCCTTCCGGAAATGATGTTGCTCTCTCCGATAAAGTTTGCTACGAAACGGTTCGTCGGCTCATTGTAGATCTCCTGTGGGGTTCCGATCTGAAGGATCTCACCTTTCTGCATAACGACGATCTTATCCGACATCGTAAGTGCTTCTTCCTGATCATGCGTTACGAAGATAAATGTAATACCGACCTCCTGCTGGATACGCTTCAGCTCATACTGCATTTCCTTACGAAGCTTTAAATCCAGCGCCGCCAGCGGCTCATCCAGAAGCAGTACCTTCGGCTCATTGACCAGCGCTCTCGCGATTGCCACACGCTGCTGCTGGCCGCCGGAAAGCAGTGTCGTATTCTTATCCTCATAGCCTTCCAGACCGATCAGTTTCAGCATCTTCATTACTTTCTGGTCGATGATATCTTTACTCATTTTCTTAAGCTTTAATCCAAATGCGATATTTTCATATACGCTCAGATGCGGGAATAATGCATATTTCTGGAATACGGTATTCAGCTCTCGTTCATACGGCGGCTTGTCGGTGATATCTTCATTATCAAAGATCACCTTTCCTTCGTCCGCATCCAGGAACCCTCCAAGGATTCGGAGCAGTGTAGTCTTACCACATCCACTTGGTCCTAACAGGGTTACGAATTCATTTTCATATATGTCCAGATTGATTCCTTTTAACACAACCTGGGTGTCAAAGCTTTTCACAATGTTGCGAAATTCAATTAGTTTTTTCTCTTCCATTTTTCCTCTCCCTTCTCAGATTTTAAAGCCGCAAGGTATCGTTTCATAATCCTCATTCTTCCTTACATTTGCAGCTGCACTTCTCTTTTCTTTAAAAAATCGGCGGTGTCGTGATCCACAATATCTTTGCCGGGCTGTTACCGTGATTGTAAAGATAATGGCTCTTCGCACCATCCATATAAAACGTCTCATGCGCTTTCACTTTATACTTTTTGCCGCCGCGCATAATCGTAATATTTCCCTTCAGTACATAGCCAAATTCCTCGCCCGTATACGAGGTCTGGATATGACTCTTTTTATGCGGATAGAGTGTCATAAGAATCGGCTCCATCTGGTTCTTCTGCGCATTCGGAATGATCCATTCCACCTGATAATCTTCTTTCTCGTCTACGAAGAAATCATCCACCCCGAATACGATCTGCTTTTCTTCCTCTTCATGAAAGAATTCCGACAGGTTACTTCCAAGTGCTTCCAGAATGTCCTCCAGTGTTGCAATACTCGGTGCCGTTAAGTTACGCTCCACCTGCGACAAAAATCCCTTCGTAAGCTCACTGCGCGAAGCCAGATCTTCCAATGTCAGATCGTTCTGCTTTCTAAGCTCCCTCAGCTTCTTTCCGATATCCACGCTTTCACCTCCATATTTTCAAAAGTTTTCTATTACTATACTTTTTTTTCAAAAATACCGAACAAGCTTTATTATACACATGTATGTGGATAATGCAAGTGAAATGCATGTAAAACCTTGACATATATAAAAAATATGCTATAAGGACATTGCCTGCCCGGAAGTCTGTGATCCGCAATGCCGCTTACGGAGCTTGTGATCGCAGTATATGTGGTGTATCATATGCGGAAATATACGTGTTCACTGCCGGGATAATGTGTTATCATTAACCATAGAAAATTTTCCAGAGGTAACCACATGAATACAGCAACTACAGCAAATATTCAAAATAATAATCTTACTGCCTTTTACCACCTCCCAGGCCTGTTTGAATTTTACGAATTGTACCGCATATTCCTTCCATTATTCCGGAAACACAGGGAATATTTTTACGACTGGTGTGAGATTGGCTCGATCTATGGCGCTCCTTCGGATTGTATCTGGGGCGGCGGGCGTACTTCATTTGGATATTCTGATCCGGAAGACGTGCTTGATCTGGTACGGGAATACGGCATCTCGGCCCGGCTGACGTTCAGTAATTCGTTGCTACGGGAAGAACATCTTACAGATAAGAAATGTAACGAGCTTTGTAAAATGTTCGAACACGCCTCTGATGCTGATAATTCACCACATACACACCAACTCCAGAATGGCGTGATCGTGCACTCCGAGCTTTTATTAAACTATTTACAAAAAAATTATCCTGATCTCTACCTTATCTCTTCAACCACAAAAGTTCTGACAGATTTTCAGGATTTTTTAACTGAAATAAACCGAGAAGATTTCCGTTATATTGTACCGGACTTCCGGTTAAACAAAGTATTCGATAAATTAGACCTGATGTCGCAGCACCAGAAAGATAAAGTAGAATTCTTATGCAATGAATGCTGCTGGTTCGGCTGTAAGGACAGAAAGACTTGTTATGAATCCGTCAGCCGGAAGAATCTCGGAAATCCTGCCCCGGAGTTTCACTGTGCTTCGCCGGATGGCGGTAACGGTTACCGCTTTTCCAAGGCAATGGAAAATCCCGGATTCATCAGTGTGGATGATATACAGAATATTTACATGCCCATGGGATTTTCTAATTTTAAGATTGAAGGACGCGGGCTTGGAAGTGCGCTGATTCTTGAATTTCTGCTTTATTATATGACGAAGCCGGAATATCAACTGCATGTCAGGGAAGAGATTTATCTGGATAATATGCTCGATCTTTTTTAGCCATGGGGACAGGGTTTTTGACTTTTTTATTGTCCCTTCCGGATCAAAAATGAACGCAAGAAAACCTGCCCGTCGGCAGGTTTTCTTACATTCTAATCTATTTTTATTTTCTTTTGCTTTTCTATATCTCAAATGTCTCCAGATCATCCGGCACATACAGATTGCCATGATAATACTGCTGTCCTTCCTCCGTATACAACTTCTTTCTCTCCGCCAGATGTGTCTCTTCTGTATGATACAACAACAGATTCGGCACACCGAGTTCTTCCGCAAGCTGGCATGCTTCTTTTACTGTACTATGATGCTTCTCATAAGGCTTGAATTTATCCGCCTCACCGAATAGGCAGAATGCCTCATGAAGCAGCCAGTCACTGTCCTTCACATATTTATAATCCACCTCATTGTACGGCTCATCACCAACACAGGTGAATTTCTTACCGCTCTTAAGCCGCATGGTGAATCCGAACTGTTTCGCCTTTGTCGAACCAATATCGAAGAATGTCACTGGACATCCGAGAATCGTTCTGCTGTCTCCGTCTTTCACGACATCAAACTGGATTCGCTCCCCCATATGCTTACAGACCTTCTGCTGGATCGTCATATTTGCGATTGCCTGAATCTTCTCTGCCAGCTCCTCATGGCAGTAAATGCGAAGATCACCTTCATATTTTCCCTGGTTCATTCTCTGTCCGATCATACGCACCAGCCAGATAATTCCAAGCACGTGGTCTACATGCTCGTGTGTAACGAAGATATCGTGGATATCATTCATGTCGATTCCTGTGTCTTTTAATACTTTCAGAATACGGTTGCCACCGCCTGCATCTACAAGGAAATGTTTCCCTTCATCGCTGATTGCATAGCAAGTATTATAACATTCACTTACCGTTGCATTTCCGGTTCCTAATATTGTTAATTTCATATGCTTTTCTCCATTTCATTTCTGGTTTTTGTACCGCTTTTTTCGTAGTACTTCTATCAGCAGTATAGCATATTTTCTCCAAAATCATCTCCCAGATCATACACAATTACCTTCTGATTTTTCACATCCGCAATCCAATATTCCCGTACTTCCGCATCTACATATTTTTCCAGTTTCTTACCGAAATCCTTTTTTCTGGTGGACGGAGAAGTAACCTCTATAACCATATCTGGAGCACCGTAGATACATCTGCCCGTATTCCGCAAAGCCACCGCAATCTCGAAAGCAATCTCCTGATGTGTAACAGCAGGTGCTGCCATGTCATATAAAACGCCATCGATCAATTCATATCTTTGGTCATCGGGCAGGGCATAGTAATCCTCTAAGGTATATTCCCCCTGCTTCTTTACCTGATATGCTCCCAGCGCTTCTGCTACTTTGTTCTTTTAATTCTCTCATTTCGGTGATCGTCATAACCATTGCACCTTCCATCTCTAAATTTTGTATATTTGAAATATTCCAGCGAGTTACCAGTTTGGGATAAAAATATCTGCTGTCAGCAGTTTTGGCAATCTAATTTCACGATAAAGAATCATAGTAAAAAGCGAATGCTTTTTTGAAGTAATTGCATTGTAGCACATTCGTTTTGTATATTCAAAAGTTAATATATTTAATTTTATTTTAATCGTATGACAAAACAAAAAAAGCCATTGGGGACGGAGGAAAATCCGTTTTCCACGTCCCCAATGGCCCAATGGCTTACACTTCTTTAAACTTCGGATGCTTAGACAATGCTATTGTCACTGCAAATCCAACAACAAGTGAGATCAGAATTCCGATCATATAATTCAGCATTCCGCCGGACTTAATGCATACGAATCCGATGATTCCTGCTGCTCCCGGGGAGATATTCTGAACATTTGTCAGTGTCACATAAGCACATCCTACAGCAGAACCGAACATTGCTGCATAGAATGGATATTTCATCTTCAAGTTGACTCCGAACATTGCTGGTTCTGTAATACCAAGCAGTGCTGAGATACCGGAAGAAACTGCGATACTCTTCATCTTCTTATCCTTTGCACAGAACATTGCTGCCAGTGTTGCTCCACCTTGAGCCACATTGTTGCATGCTGCGATTGCAAAGAGGAAAGATCCGCCTGCTGCAATCAGCTGGATATCAACCGGGAGAAGACTGTGGTGCATTCCCGTCATTGTTAATGGTGCATAGATAAATCCGAAAATAAATCCACCGACACCACCTAATGTATCATGGAGCCACAGAACACCATTTGTAATCCAGTCTCCGGCTGTACGCATCACTCCACCTACCACTGTAAATGTAAGGAATGCTGTTACGAGTACGGAAAGTGCAGGTGTCAGGAGGTTGTCCAGATATTCCGGAACTACTTTGTGAAGTTTCTTCTCGATAAATGCAAGGATTGCTGCCGCTGCAAGTACCGGAAGTACAGTTCCCTGATATCCAACCTTCTCAATTGTCAGCGCTCCGATATGCCATACCGGAACCGTTCCCTCTGTAATAGCTGTACCATAAGAATATGCATTCAGAAGATCACCGGATACCATGATCATTCCCATAACTGCTCCAAGATAAGGATTGCCACCGAACATCTTTGTTGCTGAGAACCCTACAAGGATTGGCAGGAATGCATATGCTGCACTTGCAAATGTGTTGATCATAGATGCAAGATCTGCAATATTCGGATATGCTTCAACAAGTGACTTTCCTGAGACCAAAAGTCCTTCTGCTGTCAGAACATTATTCAGACCCATCAGAAGACCGCTGGCAACCAGTGCCGGAATAATCGGTACGAATACATCCGCTAGCATCTTTACCAGTTTCTGTAACGGATTCATCTTCTGGTCAGCAGCCTTTTTCACTTCATTTTTTGTACTTTCTTTGATGTCTGCATACTGAATAAAATATTTGTATACTTCATCTACTGTACCACTTCCGATGATGATCTGGAACTGACCGCCTGTGGAAAACTGTCCTTTTACAAGCTCTGTCTTGAGAATTCCATCTACATTTGCTTTGCTCTCATCTTTTAATACCAGACGTAATCTGGTTGCGCAGTGAGCCGCGCTGATTACATTTTCTTTTCCGCCTACCAGACGCAGAAGTTCACTTGCTGCATTCTGGTAACTCTGCTCTTTACTCATTCTAACTCCTCCTGTAACTTCATTTCTTTTCTATCTCAATCAGGATTTTCTTAGTACCATCGTTGTACTTGAAAAGTCCTGTCTGATTCTTGGTATTCGGATTCCTGCATACATCAGTTCATCCCCGCCATACTCCTGCCCGGTCTCACAATCTGTGTAAACTGCATCCGGATCCAGTCCTTTTAAGCGAATTACCGGAACCCTGTAGGCTGAGCGTGCAAGGATCTGCACGTGAGTGAAGATGACTTCCATTCCATCTTCTGAAACAATATTCCAGGCACTTTGATTCTCCTGAAATGAATCTGCCAGCCGGTAATAAGTTCCGAACTGTACGGTTCTTCGTCTCCTTTTATATTCTGCAATCTGCTCTCTGACTTCTTTCTTCTCTTCTTTTAAAAGCTTCTTCAAATCCAGTTCATACCCAAGATTGCCTGCTGCCGCCACGGCAAATCTTGTAGCAAGCGGTGTGGTCCGTCCGACCTGATGATTCGGACATGCTGACACATGCGCTCCCATTGTAACTGTCGGAAACAGAAAGCTTGTTCCATGCTGGATTTTCAGCCTGCAGACCGCATCTGTATTATCGCTGGTCCATGTCTGTGGCATGTAATAAAGCATTCCTGCATCGAATCTGCCACCTCCACTGGAACAGCTTTCAAACAACACCTGTGGAAAACGTTCTGTCAATGTCTCCATTACCTGGTAAAGTCCAAGCACGTAGCGGTGTGAAAGTTCATTCTGATTTTTCCTGTCAAGATAAGCACTTCCAAGATCTGTCAGATGCCGGTTCATATCCCATTTCACATAACTGATATTTCCCGGTACCAACACCTTACTGACTGCTTCGATCAGATATTCGCAAACTGCCGGATTCGACAGGTCCAGTACCAGCTGATGTCGGCTGAGTATTGGTTCGTAAAGCGGACTTCGGATTACCCAGTCTGGATGCTCCCTGTAAAGGTCACTTTCCCTTGAAATCATCTCCGGTTCAAACCAGATTCCGAAATCAATCCCCTTCTGTTTCACCTTTTCGGCAAGACTCTGCAGTCCATCCGGAAATTTCTTCTTATCTTCCGTCCAGTCCCCCAAGGAAGTCGTATCTGTATTTCTTCCCTTGAACCAGCCATCATCCATCACCAGAAGTTCGATTCCAAGCTCCGCTGCTTCTTCCGCTAGCGTCAGCATTTTCTCTTCATTAATCTCAAAATACATACCTTCCCAGCTATTCAATAGAACTGGCCGTTCCCGGTCTCTGTACCATCCCCGGCAGACGCGCGTTCTGTATAACCGGTGAAATATATTCGACATTCCGGCAAGTCCATTTACACTATAGACCAGTACAGCCTCCGGTGTGCAAAAGCTTGTTCCCGGTGCAAGCTGCCATCCAAACTGATACGGATTAATTCCAAGCTGTACCCTGATTGTTCCATACTGTCCACACTGAACACATCCATAGAAGTTTCCACTGTAAATCAGGTTTACTCCAAGCACTTCCCCTTGCTCTTCCGTAGTCCCGGGACTTAACAATCCGATAAATGGGGTTGCCTGTGGGCTGCTCGTTCCACGACTGCTTTCAATCGTGACTGAATCCGCACACAATGGACGTCGATACACGTTTTTCTCTTCTGTATGTGCACCGGATAATGTCAGTACATCATATTTCTGTGTTGGAAGATCCATGTTCATGCTTAAGAATCGACAGATTTCTATCGGTTCTGTTCCGTCATTGATCCATTTTGCGAATCGTGTGACCACTGCATCTTCATAGATGGTGTAATATAACAGAATTCTCTGATTTCTCACCTTATCCTGAAGCGTAATCTCCAGTGTCATTGCCTCGGTATCCGCATCAGTATAGACATGTGGCAGGCCATCCGGAGCGATCTTTCCACTCAGAATGCGATAGCCGTTATAGAAAAATCTTGCGTTTTTATCTCCATTTCTATCTTCTAGTTCGTAAGCCGGACTTCGGAAGTCCCCCTGTCCGGACTCTGGAAATTCCCTCAACTGTGTATCCAGAGAAAATGTCCTGTCTTCCTCTATCGGATTCGCACAGAATCCACGGTCGTAATAATAATCCTTGATGCCGCTGTGCCATCTCTTTATTCTTTTTCCGTAGTAACAATGCTTTAAATATCGTTGTTTTTCTACTTGAATCACATAACTGATCTTATCGTTGTATAGATGAAAAACCTGCTGTTCTTCCTCAAAACTGATCTGCATTCTATTCCTCCACTCTCTCATTCTGCTTCATTTCATCGCTTGACTAAATGCATTATAACTTCCATCTCTTTTCACTTTCAATGGTAATGCAGATTAGCAAATGGTAATTATTTTGACAAGGTCTTTCGAAAAGCTTTCGGAACTACACCAACTCAATATCGGCTTCAAAATCAGAACTATAATCTTGTCCGCGTTCTCCATGATTCGCATTCCAGGATTCCATCTGATAAATAACCGCCTCATATGGTCTGAGTTCTGTAATTTTTTCCGCGGCAGGCGTATCTGCATAATTACTAAGCATGACTTGCCCGGCTCTCTTACACTGTAACTTTCTTGTTTTCTCATGAAAGTTACAGACAATCAGCCATTTTTCCTCCTCCAGCGTTCTTGTATAGATATAAAGGTCTTCATCCTCCGGGAACAGCAGTTGATAAGTTCCGTATACCATAACTTCATGTTCTTTCCGAAGCTGGATCAATTTCTGATAATGATAGAAAACGGACTCTGGATCCGCTAATGCCTGTTCTACATTGATTTCCTTATAATTTGGATTGACTCTGTACCATGGAGTTCCTTCTGTAAATCCTGCATTCTTTTCGGCATTCCACTGCATTGGTGTCCTTGCATTATCCCTCGCCTTCGCCCGGATTGCATACATGGTCTCTTCCTCTGTGAATCCCGCTTTCAGGCGTTCTTGATAAATGTTCTGTGTCTCAATATCAGGGAATTCATCAATCGTCTGAAATGGAACATTCGTCATTCCAATCTCTTCCCCCTGATAGATATACGGTGTCCCCTTCATTCCATGAAGCAGTGTCGAAAGCATTTTTGCAGACAGGACACGATAGTCTCCGTCATTTCCCCAACGGGAAACGATTCTTGGGAGATCATGATTATTCCAAAATAAACTGTTCCATCCATGACCTTCTAACTCTGTCTGCCATTTGCTGAAAACACACTTCAGATCCGGCAGATAAAGTGGTTTCAAATCCCATCTTTGTCCGCCCGGTTTCTTATCCAGCTGAATCTGTTCAAACTGGAAGATCATACTAAGTTCTTTTCTTGCC
>UMBA01002354.1_pt1 | contig 11379 bp, 5 predicted proteins | sample 1963861 | NCBI WGS metagenome assembly UMBA01 (sample SAMEA4835931, study PRJEB28245) | human gut metagenome | biome: gut microbiome; material: fecal sample | place: Denmark | collected 2008
TGATGCACCTTCCATAACATGCGAAAGTGCCATTCTTATAGATGCCGATACAGGCTCCATACTCTACGAAAAGGATGCCTACCGCAAGTGTTATCCTGCTTCCACAACCAAAATTCTTACTGGTCTTCTTACTATTGAAAACTGTAACCTAAGCGATACAATGACTATTTCAACTAACGCCGCAAATTCTGTCAACCCATATGAGGATGCCAATCTTAGTATGAAGGCTGGAGAACAGATTACCGTTGAGCAGGCATTATACGGACTTTTATTATATTCAGCCAATGAGATAGCTTATGCACTTGCTGAACAGGTTGCAGGAACGGCCGATGCATTTGTTGATATGATGAATAACAAGGCGAAGGAGCTTGGTGCCATAAACACCCACTTTGCCAATCCAAGCGGATTATACAATGCCAACCACTACACAACAGCATATGATATGGCGATGATTGCAAGAGGCTGCTACAACAATGCCTCCTTTGTTAATATCGACTCAACTTCATCATCATATACTATTCCGGCTACCAATATGTCGGCACAGCGTACTATAAGACATCGTCATAAAATGCTTAAAGACCGCGAATTTTACTATGAATACTGTAAGGGTGGAAAGACCGGATTTACTGACGAATCACTTATGACACTCGTAACATTTGCAGAAAAAGATGGTATGCGACTTATATGCGTTGTATTCCGCTCACCTGATGATACAATCCGTTACACAGATACGAGAACACTGTTTGACTGGGGCTTTAACAACTTCAAGAAGTCAACTACTTCTGACTCACAGATAAGCTCACTGTTCTCAACTGATAATTACTATTCTTCAGATGTTTTTGGCAGGTCAAAGCTTGCTTTTAACCTTAGTGCATCATTTATAACTATTCCTACTACCGGCTCTACTTCTGATGTAACTATGGATGTAAACACTGACTATGACATAACAAACAATGATGACAAGCTTACTGCAAAGCTTAACTATAAGTACGGCGATAACACTGTCGGAGCCACAACTTTAACTATATCCTCAGGTAATGCCATTAAAGACAGCCAGCTTCCTTATCTTAGCAACGAAGAAGAAAGCACGTCACTTTCTCCTAAGCGCTGCCTGAAAGTAAATATATGGATAGTACTTGGGGCTGCCGCTGGTGTATTTATTATCGTTTATATTTGTAAGAACAGAACTTCTCCAAGAAACAGACGCAATCATTATTCAAAAAGAAATCTAAAGTTCTAATATCAATATTTCTTGACATATTCCTTACTCTGACTGTACAATCTATACGGCAGTAAGGAATATGGTCAGAATCCATAACAGCTCACTCTACTGTATGCCGATACATATCTTTATTACGCCACTGTAAGCAGATTTACTATATATTCAGTATATAATGGTATTCCCTCAATATATAGCTATATTCTGTACATGGGAAGGCAAAGATATGGCAGGTTTGTTAACCGTAAGCGGCAAGTCAGGATATTTACTGCACAATAATATTACACACCAGCTGGTGAGAGTCTGGTAAGGAGGATATATGAATACTTTAAGAAAGAGAATCTGCTCATTAGTCATTGCAGCATGCCTCATATGCATGAGCGTTGTTCCAGCTATGGCAGATTCTACTGTAACAACAGCCGGTACTGACACAGTATCAGCTAGTGAAGTCAGAACAGAAGCTAAGGCTACAGCCAGGTTCCTTATGGATAACACTGATTTCACAGACATCTCAAACACAAGTACATTTTACAATGCATCAAGAAACCTTATTCTTTCTGTACGTTCAGGATATGATTGTTCTGTACAGGCTGATGCATATCTTAAGAGTGTAGATGCACTTCTTAATGCTGATGGAACACTTAACCTTGAAAATGCAAGCTCATTTGCAAATGACATTTATTCCAACTATGCATACCTTCTTTTAACACTTGCTGTTCTTGACAAGGATGCTGCTGATTATAACGGAATTAATGTTGTCGCTGCTTTTGATAACATTATTGCAAATGCTACTTCAGATGAGCTCACTAATAATCTTAACCCATATCTTTTAGGTGCTTACTACGCTGCCATCGCTTCTTACAAGGACAGTCTTACTAATGCTGATAATGCTGTTGCTGTAACTAAGACAGCTTTACTTGCACTCTGCACAGATAACAGCGGTATTGATTACTGGGGACACAGCGCTGATAACAATGGTACTGTACTTCCTTTCTTCGCAAGTCTCTATAAGACTGATGCTGAAGTTAAGAAACAGATTGACGGCGCAACAGCTTACACAACAAGCCTTGCTAATCCGGAAGACGGAACTATAACAAGCTGGGGTTCACTTAACTCTGACTCTACAGCACTTGCACTTGCTATGCAGGCACAGTATGGTGATGCAGCATTTGCAGCTACTACATATAAGGGATTTGTTGCTAACTTTAAGTCTGATAAGATAGAGGGTGCATACACTCCTATAGAAGATTATTACAATCCTGAAAAGATATCAACATACGCAAGTCAGGATGCTATGATAGGTCTTGTAACTTATCTTTATGCGCTCGAAGGAAAGGCTAATCCTTTCGATGTATCAGCAGAGGTAAAGGCTATTGCAGATGCTAAGAATAATGCTTCTGATGATAATACTAATACACCATCTGATAATACTAAGAACGATGCTGATAATAGCGGCTCTACAGAAGACAGCACTACAGCAGATAATTCTTCTGCTACAGATACTTCTACAGATAATTCTGCAAATGCTTCTACAGATAATTCTGTAAATGCTTCTACAGAAGCTTCTTCTGTTTCTGCTGACAGCTCTACAGCTTCTGAAACATCTGTACAGACTGCTGACTCATATAATGTTTACTTATACGCAGTTCTTGCTTTAGCAGCTGTATCTGGCATATGCACAGCAGGTTATGCAGCTAAGAAAAACCGCGCATAATTAGTATTATTTACAATAGAAGCTTCTCGTGATGTCAGAATCCAAATGTATTACAGCTTTGACACCCTGTAATAAAAATAAGGTCATCCACCATATATAAAGTGGATGACCTATTTTTATGCCTTATATCCTCTGTTTCCAAGAGTATCCTGTGCCATCTCGTTAGCTCCGTATCTTGAATATGTAAGGCCAGAATATACTTTTTCTGTATTCTTCATAAGCGGCTCTGATGTATCCTGCCTGCTTACCTCTAAGAATGAAGCTCTCAGCTTTTTCATAAGTCCTGATACTTCATTAACCTTTTCATGGTCACACGAAACCTGTGCATTTATAAGTGACCTTTTCATATAATTATATAACTGATATAGCTGTACAGACACATCATATTTCATATCAAGTCCCGTGATAAGCTGGTCTATTCCTCTCATAGCCATATGAAGGCTTTCCTTGAACCCGCTGTCATCCTTCTGGACCGCCTCACTAAGATAATCTATCACAATATCATATGTTATAACAACAAGCTGCGACCTTGTAGCCTGTGATATTCTATATGAATAGGTTTTTATCATATCATTATCCATATAATCCCCATTCCTGTAACCTGATGTTTTATATACCCCATAAATGACATACTTACATTAATTCTAGTTCTGAAGAAGCTGTAACACCTCTGAAGGTCTCTGGTTAGCCTGTGAAAGAATAGATGTAGCAGCCTGTGTAAGTACTGTCTGTGATGTATATTCTGTCATCTCTTCTGCCATATCTGTATCAATCTTGGCTGATAATGCCTTAGTTACATTTTCCTCTGATACCTCAAGGTTATTAGTAGTATGCTCAAATCTGTTTTCATATGCACCAATCTTTGAACGTACTGAGTTGACATAATTAATAGCAGTATCTACAGATGCTATTGCTAACTGTGATGTATAGCTTGTCATAACATTAATGTTATCTGTTCCTATTGTATATGTAGTTATTGGCGGAATATCAAGCACGATAACCTGATTTTCATTCGCGCCTACATGTATGCTCATAGTTCCTACATCTGTAACCTCCTGATTGATATCAGTTGGTGTACCACCGGATGGCAATGACTTTCCGCTCTGCTTTGCGCCTACTGAATCATCAAATACTGTTCCTGCAACATTACCTGGAATATCCATAACGAATTCTTTGTTATTAACATCCTTTACAGTAACCTTTGTACCATTAGTAGAAAGAACTGCTGAATCACCGAAGCCAACTCTGCTACCTGTTGCGTTACCATTCTCATCTGTCTCCTGTGCAAATTCAGCAATAACATCGCTTCCTTCTGCATGTATGCCTTCGCCGCTTCCATCTGCATCGTATGCATCTGTTAATCCAAGAAGTCCTGCAAGCTGTTCATTACTGCATGTAATATCAAGCTTCTGATCTCTTCCGTACTGGTTTGTCATTATAACAAGACTGCTTCCTGTATATGTTGAAGAGGCTGTGTAACCTGCATAATCTGTTCCATTGGTCTTTGTATTATTAGCAGCATCTGCTGTTGCAAATGCCTTGCCACCTGTAAGATTGACACCTGATACTAACTTATCCATAATAGTATCAAGAGTATCTCCCTCTTCTATGCCTATCTTATATCCATTAACAGATATAGTGCCCTCCTGGTCTTTAGTGATAGTATCTGCAACTGTCATAGTTATCTGTCCGCATACTGCTACAGCCTGTCTTGCATCCTGTGTTATTGTAATTCCATATATCCCTGCTTTATAGCCATCTGATATTGAAAGCTGGTTTACTCCCTGAGTATCTGAATATACTCTTCTTGAAAGATTACCATTGATAAGTGACTGTGTGTTAAATTCTGTCTGTTCTGATATTCTGTCTATTTCCTGATTGACATTATCAATCTCCTGCTGTATGGCAGAACGCTCATCATCCGAGTTAACATCATTGGCTGCCTGTACTGTAAGCTCCTTAAGACGTGTGAGCATAGACTGTATCTCTACAATAGCACCTTCTGCTGTGTTGAGCACAGATACACCATCTGTAGTATTATTATTCGCCTGCTGAAGACCTCTTATCTGAATTCTCATCTTTTCTGATATGGCACATCCGGCAGGGTCATCTGCGGAACTGTTTATCTTATATCCTGATGAAAGTCTCTGGATAGAGTCAGATAAAGAATTCTGCGCTTTCTGTAATGCATTATTTGATATAATGGCTGATATATTAGTGTTAATTCTCATATTTATTCCTCGTTCCCGCGCACACTACGGCGCAAATATCTTATACTGCTTCCCTGCTGTACTGACATTATCAATCCTCCGTGATTGAACTCATATATCTTATATCGGTAGTTATAGTTAATTCTTTAATCAGGTTATTACTTACCAAAGAATACTCCTGTAACGGTCTGCGCTATTCTGTACAGCTCATCCGCTGGAACAGATGCTCCCGAATTCTCATAAGTAACATAATTAACATCTGGCACTCTTACTGTGTTAATCCTTACACTGTCCATATTGTGACCGCTCTTAAGGGCTGTTTCAAGCTCACCAAAGCTCTTATATATGCTGTGATCATCAGGATGTACTGTATTGGCATCCTGCTTTACAAATATACTCATATCCTTTCCATTAACCTTCGCCTCAATAGATAATTCTCCATAAGCTGAAGTATTCATTTTAATAGATATTTTTCCCTTATCCTTACTGTCTGAAAGGAATGTAAGATTAATAAGACCTGCCTTTCCATCCTTTACATATGGTATACGGTAGTCATTTTTTCTTGCAAGATTACTTATATATCTTATCTGTCGGTTACTTATTCTTAATTCTTCAAATGTATCATAGTCAACAGGAACTTCCTCTGTATCTGTAAGTGAACTCTCAATAGCCTCCTCAAGTTCATCACCTGCTGCCTCTTCAAGATTAGTGTAAAGTGCTTCAAGCTTTTCTCTTCCTGATAATACTTCTGAAAGCTTCTCCTTACTGTCAATAAACGCAGCCGCCTCTGTACTGTTCTTATCTCTGGCAGCTTCTGCACTTCCAATTCCCTTGCCCTTAAGCGCTCTTGTATATGCCATAAGTTCTCCAGTTGCAAGAAGTTCATTTACAGCATTAATATTACCGATATTCTCATTAATTCCGGCTCTTCTTAACTCTCTTGTGACTTCTGCATCGGCATCTGCTGCCTTCTGTGTCACATCCTTTATATAGCTGCTGTCTAACTGCTTTTCAAGCTCTTCATCATAATTCTCAGCAAGATTTTCTGCAAAATGTTCTACATGCTGGTCTTCAATCGGCATATCAATGTCCGATTCTTTCAATGTATTAGGTGTGATATACTGCTGTGACTTTGCAAATAAAGACTCAAAGTAACTTACCATATCTTTATCTTCTTTAGTGAATTCAACTGTATCATCAATAGTCACATCTATTCCTGAATGTTTGCGGCTTGTGTAAGCACTGATAAGATTACCCATAGTAATCTCTTTACCCTGCTTCATAAGTGCTCCGGCACATACACCAGCATCTCTTGTAAATATATTCATCATCTGGTAGATACCGATGAACTGTTTCTTCTTTGTTTCAGTAATTCCACCTGTTTTATCCAGCTTATAAAGGAATCTTGAGTACTTCTCCTCGTTATCCTTAGTTGCACCCTGATTCATTCTGCTAAGATAATCGTTAACAGTCCATATATCTGTATCCATTGGATTGATACCTGAATCTATCATTTTTACAACTGTTTCAGGCTTCATGTTATTGACAAGATTATTAAGAGTTGAATATATCTTTCTTGCTCTTTCTACTGACTCCCTGGTTATGTCAATGTTGTTAGAAGCAAGGAGCTTTATAACATCCCTGTTTTCCTGTGTATTCTCCAGCTCAAGTCTTTCCATAATTCCACCGGCACTGTTATTGACTGCCTTAAGCATAGAATCATCAAGGTCTTCCCTTACCTGTGTTCCAACAGTCTTATAAGTACCAATAGCCTGCGCATATCTGCTTCTTAAGCTGCTTGCAACATTAGACACCATAGAAATACTAAGCTTGTATGGGTCGCTGTTCATAAGCTTCTGATACATCTGTGCTGGTGCTATCTCAATATCATAAAGCGCTTTTCTTACATCCAGCACGTCATTGTACATCTGCATATTTCCTGCATATGTTGAACCATTTGCCTCCATAGTCTTTAACTTATCAGTCAGTTCATCAATAGGTGTATAAAGAAGTGGTGTGTTATTTCTTTCAAGTACGATACCTGAACCTGCTGTAAGTAACATTCTTGCCTCAAGAAGTGTATTGTATGCCTTTTCCGGGCTGTACTGGTATCCGCCATACTGACCTACCTGTCCTGCACCACCGCTTGTCTGCATATATGAACCGTATTGTCCTGCACCTGCCTGTCCTGCATACACTGGCTGCTGTGCCATAACCGGCTGATTAACGTATGCCTGCTGTGCTGCTGCATTGGTCTGACCTGCATTAGCTGTGCCATCCATACTCCATCCTACCTGCATAACGACTTTAAGACTTGATATTGTAAATGCTTTTCCAGATGATATTACATTTACAATATCATCATAGCTTGCATCTGCCAATGTAACTATGGCTGACTTTACATTTTCCCATATAGATGGGTCGTTGGTAAGAGGTGTATCGTAAGCATCCCCACCTATCGCCATCTGGTCTGCTATCTTATCAAGCACCCTGCTCTGTCCTTCCTGTGTTTCAAGGTCATCCACCTTAAGTGAATCAAGCATAGACTTGAACTTAAGTGTCTTCTCTGTAACAGGAATATTATTGTTAATAAGGTCCTGTGCGTTATTAAGGTTCTGAAGATTAACCGTAAGACCTGATTTTGTTATAAGCGACTCTATCTGAGGTCTCATCGCATTAAACTCCTGAAATGATATTTCATAACCACTTGACTGTGGCATACCTGCAACAGACATTTCTGCCTTATATATACCATCTATAGTAGGTGCTATGTCGTTGGCTATCATATAGTACTTTGCCTTCTCTGAGAGTTCTCCTATAGCCGCTGCCTGATCAAGAGCTGACTGCGCCTGCTTTAATGTATCTTCATCAAGACTTACTCCTGCGCCGCTAAGCCTTTCCACTACGTCAGCAGACACTCCTGCACTACCTGCCACCTGCTCTATGGCACTCTTACTTACACCTGTACCATAAGCCACATAATCATCTGAATGCATGGCAAGCTCTATTCTTATCTTATCTATAATAGACACCATCTCATCTGGTGACGAATCCATAATATTAAATCCATCCCCCGATATATCAACCGACTCCATTCCTGAAAGCTTCTTGACAAGTGCCTTAAAGCTTATCTGTGCTGTCTTGGCAGAGTCCATAATCTGCTGTTTTACATCCTCTGCTTCCTTTAAAAGTGACTCATATGTATTATCCCTAAGTCTGCTGTTATCCTGTCCGCCTGACACGACAACTCCGCCATAATTGCCACTCACTCCGTATGCTTTGGCAGCGTTATTTTCCTTATAATTAATGGAAGTTCCTGCATTAACCCCGTTTTTTACGTTTCCTTTATTAAAATCTCCTGCATATACTGAAACTGACATATATTCCTTATTAACCTCCGTGTTTGTAGTCTTATGTGCTTGTCAAACTATTTTTTAGTGCTGATTACTTCTATAATAAGGTCTTTTACCCATTTATGAGCAAGCTCATGTGGGCTTAGACCTTTTGACCCTGTTATCATATATTTCGGTCATATCACACAAAATATTTAATCTATGTCTGCAAATGGTCAGATTAAAAATTTCATCCCGCTTCTGACAAAATCCTCAGAATGTAATGAATCAAAAAACGGGACAGCCGTATTTTAATCATACCCTGTCCCATTATTATTCATATATGTATAATCAGCTTCTTTCTCTATGCTCATTATAGCATAATTTATTCACTCTGCCGTACATGTCCAGAAAAGCTGCCGTTTTTCTTGACTGTCAGGCTTTCGTCCGGCACTGCTCATTGCTTGCGCTCCTTAAATATTAGTTGGCTTATGTGCGTTCACATCACCATTGAATTCATATACAGCTATACCATATCTATGTAAGTCAATAAGAAGTGATTCCTTATATCCATCGCATTCACCTCTCACACTTGTAAGAGTCTTCTTCTGGTTCTTCATATCATCACCAAGAACAAGCTTGTACTTTCCCTTTACTGGAACGCCAATTCTGTGGTTAGGACGTTCAACCGGAGTGAAGTTAAACACGAATAAAAGATGCCTCTTCTTATCAGGACTTATTCTTATAAATGAAAATACACTGTTATCCTTATCGTTGGCATTAATCCAACGGAAGCCCTCAGGACTGTAATCAGTTTCGTAAAGACATCTGTACTTCTTATTAAGAATAAGACATGCCTTTGTGAAATCCTTTAACTCCTTATGCGAATCATCCTCTAACAGATACCAGTCGAGTGCTCTCTTTTCACTCCACTCATTCCACTGACCGAACTCCTGTCCCATGAAAAGTAACTTCTTGCCAGGATGTCCGCACATATAAGCATAGGCAAGCTTAAGATTGGCAAACTTGTCCTCTCTGTCGCCCGGCATCTTTCCAAGCATAGAACACTTAAGATGAACAACCTCATCATGTGAAAGAACAAGTATAAAGTTCTCACTGTATGCATACATCAAAGAAAATGTCATCTTACCGTGATTAAACTTTCTAAAGTAAGGATCCAGCTTCATATATTCAAGGAAATCGTGCATCCAGCCCATGTTCCACTTAAATGTAAATCCGAGACACTCTCCGTTGTCAGGGTCACCACTTACCATAGGCCATGCTGTTGACTCCTCTGCTATAGTAACTGCCTGTGGGAAACGTTTCTTCATCATACTGTTAAAATGCTTTAAGAAGCTCATAGCTTCAAGATTGCCATTACCACCGTACTTGTTAGGCACCCAGTTGCCATCTGTTCTGCCGTAATCAAGATACAGCATAGAAGCAACCGCATCCACTCTTAATCCATCAATATGGAACTTGTCCACCCAGAACATACCATTAGCAATAAGGAAGTTAGACACTTCATTCTTACCATAATCAAATACTTTCGTACCCCAGTCAGGATGTTCTCCCTTTCTTGGGTCAGCATACTCATATACGCAGCTTCCATCAAAGTTGGCAAGTCCATGCGCATCCTTTGGAAAATGTGCAGGAACCCAGTCAAGAATGACTGCGATTTTCTTGCTGTGCATATAATTAACAAAATACATAAAGTCCTCAGGTGTTCCATATCTTGCTGTTGGCGCATAATACCCTGTTACCTGATAACCCCATGAACCATCAAACGGATACTCAGCAATACCCATAAGCTCAATGTGTGTATAACCCATATCAGATACATACTCAGCAAGCTCTGGTGCAATATCCCTGTAATTAATATATCCGTCTTCTGTGCCATCCTCCTGCTTCTTCCATGAGCCAAGATGACACTCGTATATTGACATAGGTGCTTTTAAGTGGTCTTCCTTCTTCTTAGCCTCAACCCATGCATTATCTGTCCACTTAAATCCGTTAAGATTAGCTACTATAGAAGCTGTTTCCGGTCTTAACTGTGCCGCATTCGCATATGGGTCTGCCTTATATATAGCCTCCCCGTTCTGCCCGATAATCAGATACTTATACATCTGACCTTCCTTCGCACCTTCTATAAACAGCTCATATATGCCGCCATCTGATATCTTCTTCATGTCATATCCATAGGCTTTCCAGTCGTTAAACTCACCTATTACATACACATCCTTAGCCGCTGGTGCCCATACAGCAAAATAAACACCTGACTTACCATCTTTCTTTGCAACGTGAGCACCCATCTTATTGTATATTTCGTAATGAGTTCCCTGTCCAAAAAGATAAGCATCCAATTCACTTATGCATACATCATCATAATTCAATACATCAGCCATAGCCATATAACTCCGCCCTTCCACTTAATATTACCTGATACCTAACTTAAATAGCCTAATCCTGTTTTACTCATATCGGCACACTATTACCTATTATATGCTGCCATTATATCTCTTAGCACTACTAAAAATATTATCAGGTCACATACACATTTGTATAGCTGTATTTTACCATAACATTAGATTAAATACTATTGATTTTTTTGACAATCGGTCATTTTTATTCAATTTATAATTTCCAGCCGTAAAACATACGTGCTATTTTAGAATTAACTTCAATCTTACACTTGACATCATAATTGCATAAACTTATCATAAGTATACTGGTTTTTATATAAAAGTTTATATTTTAAGGAGAATTATTATGATTTATTACCTGATAAGTCCCAGCTACATAAATGTAGTTACATTTGCCAGCATATTATTTGCATTTGCAGTAACATGTCTTGCAATATATATGGGAAAGAATATACTTCCAAGAGACGGCGGAAGAGCATAT
>UMBA01016007.1_pt1 | contig 11238 bp, 7 predicted proteins | sample 1963861 | NCBI WGS metagenome assembly UMBA01 (sample SAMEA4835931, study PRJEB28245) | human gut metagenome | biome: gut microbiome; material: fecal sample | place: Denmark | collected 2008
TTTCTTAAAATTAAAAGCAACAGTTTAGTCTTTCCTTTTTTACGCTCCATCAGCTTATCATTTTATCTCTCTGTGAATATACATTCTGAATATCATGTGTTTCATTTTCATCCTGTATTTTTTTATCTGTCGGCCGGACAAGTTCTTTCATAAGTTCATGAACAGTTGTCATTTCATTTATACGCCCCACATTTGCACCGCAGAATATAAGTCCGTTATTTATGTCTCCATTTACGGCATCGACAAGTGCTTTTGTTATACAATATGGCACTTCGTTAGGATTACACTTTTTCATGCAGTTGTAACATTTGTCCACCGGCTGTTTTTCTTTTTCAACACGCTTTATAAAATCATTTCTTATCGCACGCCCCGGCATACCGACAGGACTTTTGATTATTTTTACATCATCCTCCTTTGCATCAAGATATGCCTGCTTATATTCGTCCGATGCATCGCACTCTTTTGTCGCAACAAAACGGCTCGCTATCTGTACTCCGTCTGCCCCAAGTTCAAGTGCATGGATAATGTCGTCATGGTCAAATATCCCACCGGCAACGATAACAGGTATATGTGTATTATATTTTTCACCGTACTCTTTGGTACATTCGATAATATCTTTTATCTCCTCGTCATAATCAATATTTTCAATATCTGCAAGTTCTTCATCTGAAAATCCCAGATGTCCCCCTGCCTTTGGCCCCTCTATCACAACAAAATCGGCTGTCCTGTCATATCTTCTCGCCCACATCTTAAGTATTATATCCGCCGCACGCCTTGATGAAACTATAGGTGCTATTTTGGTTTTTGCTTTTCCTATATACTCAGGAAGTTTAACCGGAAGTCCTGCTCCGCTTATTATAACATCCGCTCCGGCCGCAACTGCCTCCATAACATGCTCTTTATAATGTTTTAATGCCACCATGATATTTACACCTACAAGACCATTGCCGCACGCTATCTCTTTTGCTCTTTTTATATGTTTTCTTATGGCTAAAAGATTACAGCCTGCCTGGTCTTTCTCAAAACCATCCTCATCATATCCTATCTGTGCCGTCGATATAATACCTATTCCACCTTCAGCTGCAACTGCACCTGCAAGTTTTGAACGGCTTATGCCGACTCCCATTCCACCTTGTATGATAGGTATTTTTGCCACCATGTCTCCGATACGGAGAGCTTTCAACTTTTCTCCACACTCATATATATCCATATTAATCCTCATTTCTGCACGCGTTTTTTTCGCATATCAATTTTGTTTGATTATCAAACTAATCCAAGTATATACCTATAATGTTTTCTTGTCAATGTTTTCTTGTATCTTTTTCTATTTTATGTAGTTTTTAAAACCATATACATTTATTCGCACAAAAAAAGTATTACATTTTGTCCTGGTGTCACACTACGCTACGAGCATTTTCCTATACACAAAAAGTACAAAACCAGCGTTTTGCCAACAAGAATTGCTTTGCAATTTTTGTCCTGGTGTCACACTACTTTACTGACATTTTCCTATGCATTAAAAAATAACCCATATTAAACAAATGTAATTTAAAACCTAACATTGTTTAATATGGGTCATTGTTTTCTCATTAAAATCTATTTGTCTATTCCTATCTCAAATCCAATAAAATCATCTCTTGTCACATATGACTGATGAAGTTCACTTACAAAATCATGATCTCTTATCTCATTATAAAATGTTACTTCACATATCTTCCCAATAAATGACGGCTGAAAAACATCACCACCGAGCACGATACGCTTTGCATAACGGTTTCCCGGAACATTTTTCATGCTTCCGACAAGCTGTCCGTTTATGTATGCATAAGCAGTTTCAGTCTTTGCATTATAACTCACAACATAATGGGACCATTCATTCACCTGAAGTTTACATCCACTGATATCATACCAGCCGCTTACTTCCTTTGAATCTCTTATTCTGAAAGATGAATGACCCTCCCACGCAATTGGAATCATGCCAAAAAAACCAGTCTCATACTTTACATATAAAGCACATCTCCAAGAATGTTCTTCTGTAGGGTATATCCACATTGAAACCATAAAACTATCACTTGACAAAATCTCATGCGGCAGCTCTATAACCTGTTTTTCCTTTGGACCTCCCGGAAATACAAGTGCCTTGCTTTCTTTAAATATACCGGTATCAAATTTCAGCTCACTAAAACATTTTGTATCTGCCTCAAGCTTTCCATCATCCGATTTTACATTACCATTAAGCCTAAATACATAACTGGTGTCATCATTAGTTATATATTCATTCGCAAATTTGTCAAATTCATCAACCGGAAGCGGCTTTGAATAGAAATACCCCTGTGCTATCTGGCATCCGCATCTTACGATAAAATCTCTTTGTTCTTCAGTTTCTATACCCTCGGTGACAACATCCAGCTTTAAGTCTTTGCACATATTGATGACATTTCTCAAAACTTTCTTACCCCTGTCATCATCACCGGAACTGTTAAGAAATTCCTGATCTATCTTAATAATATCTACCGGCAGATCTTTAAGCAGATTAAGTGCTGAAAAACCTGAACCAAAATCATCAATAGAAACAATAAAATGTCTATCTTTCAACATTTTTACATTTCTTATCAGTTCTTCACTGTCTTTAACAAAAACACTCTCCGTAATCTCTATCTCAAGTTCACTGTGATCTATACCATATCTGTCTGCTATCTCAACAAGCATATCAGGAAATTTCTTATTGTAAAGATGCAGTCTTGACATATTGACTGACACCGGGATATGCTCATATTTTTTGCCTTTCCAACTTTTCTTTATACGACAGACTTCCTCAAACATATACATATCAAGCTTAGATATAAAACCGTTTTTTTCAAACAATGATATATATACTCCGGGTGTCCTGATACCGTCATCAGGATGATTCCATCTGGATAATGCCTCTGCTCCGGTTAATTTTGTTGATATCATGTTTACCTTTGGCTGAAGATAGGCAATAAATTCACCGTTTTTTAATGCATCGTCCATCTCGATTTCCATATTTCTGTTTCGCTGTACTTTCTTATCATTTTCCCGGAAAAATACATATCTGTTCTTTCCGTCATATTTTGCTTCGTACATTGCAGAGTCACATTTATGTAAAATATCATCGAGCATGGTGCTCACTCTCTGCCTTGTAACGATTCCTATACTGAGGGATACATTAGAAAGTATGTCCTTTCTAAAATCTATGTTTTCCATTTGTCTGAGCAGAGTTTCCGCTGTACTCTTAAGCTCATCTTCCGTCATATTACCGTCAATAAGTGCAACAAACTCATCTCCTCCGATTCTCGATGTAAAACCAGAAACATTTTCTTCTATAAGCTTTGCTATACATATAAGGAGTTCATCTCCCATGCTGTGCCCATATATATCATTTACACGCTTGAAATTATCAATATCTATAAACATAGCATGGATACTATCTTTACTTTCAAGTATATCATAAAATTCATAAAGTCCGCGTCTGTTTGGAAGCCCCGTCAGATAATCATACTCCGCAAGATGACTTGACATCTTTCCAAACAGTTTCTCATTTTCCTTCATAGTCATCCTCCACCTAAAATATATGTATTTATAATACAACTTTTTGACAAAAGATACTACTATTTTTTTACTTTTATTTACACATTTACACACTTATCACGCAATCCATGTTTTTTTGTATTCTGACATTATCAGGTTTTAATTTAAATATCTTTCCAGATTTAAGTATATTTTTTTCCAATATAAGCCAATACTATGTCTTGTCATATCTTATCTTTTCTTTTAATAAAAATGGACTACACATTTTTATGTAAAGGAGATTTGCTTTGAAAGAAAAATTGAATATTTTTTTCTTATGTTTTTTTATTGCTGTTTTTGTTGCTGCAGCAGCAATATGGCTTGTATTTTCTTACCGTTACAGGCAACAGCTTTCAAATGAAGAACACACATATAAAGAAATCCAAAATAAACTGATAAGAGAAAACACATGGAAAGATACCGACAAAATTTCTTTTTACGATAACAGTAATGACAACTCAGAAAACACACGAAATAAGAATATTAAAACCTCCCATGGTTTAGATATCGCAAAAATTCCTGATGTAGATTTTAATTCTCTTAAAAAATACAATAACGATATTTATGCATGGATACAAATTCCGAAACTTGGTATTTCATATCCGGTTCTCCAGCACAGACGGATAAATAATTATTACCTGACGCACAATCTTGATAAAAGTTTTGGCTATCCCGGATGCATTTTTTCAGAAACCGGCAGTAAAAAAGATTTTTCAGATGCATTAACCGTTCTATACGGGCATAATATGAAGAATGGCTCTATGTTTGGTATACTGCACCGGTTTGATAACACTGATTTTTCTAAAGTAAAATGCTATATCAACATCATAACACCAATATCTAAAATAAGATATAAGATAGTGACTAATGCAGTCTGGGGCACTAAAAATATCCCTTCTTCTTTTAAAAATTCTAATGAGGGACTGATAAAACTTCTAAATACCGTCCGATTAAATTTATCCCACAAAAACACAATCCACTTAAAAAAAAGCATATCATCAAAAAATCAGCATATGCTTGTCTTATCAACCTGCGGTTCAAACGACAGATCACGTTTTTTGATAATCGCATTAAAACAAAATGAATGGAGGATTAAATTTTGAAACATAAGTCAAAAAAAATCATTGCACTAATAACCTGTATTTCTCTTTTGCTGATTAGCACCTGTGGTTTTATCACCAGTAAAGCTGCCGCACCTGTATATACTGATTCCGGCAAAAAATACAGCTACAAACAGTTTCTAAGTGATTACCAGTTTTTTGTCAAAGATGATCTAAAGACTTCCAACCACTTTGTAGGTGCAGCAGCCTGCGGCGGTATTGCAAACTTAAAATCTTTCGGAAACGGGGCTGTCTCACCTTCATATCTGAATTATATCAAACACATAGACGACTACAGCGGATGCTACAACAGTCATTTTCTTTCAGGTAAACCTGATTATCAGAAATTATTAAACCAGCCGGCATATTACCACGATAAATCTCTATTTGTAAAATGCCATTCTATCACTAAATATCCTGATAAAAACAGTGCTTATATAAACTTCTCTTCAGCATTTGCTTCATTAAAAAAAGAAGCTCAGGATATGGCTGAAAAACGACAACTTACTCTTACTGAGAAAAATTTAAAAAATGCACGCATAGACAATTATTTTGGAAAACTCCTTACAATACCTTTTTCATCAAAAGTCACTTCCGTATATATACCTGAAAGTATTTCAAAACAGGCTGACTGGATTCTTATTGATGGAGTTAAGGATTTAGATGAGCTTGTTTCAACGGAGCATATTATCAGCTTTGAAAAAGGTAAGCCTATTGCCCTAGGCGGCAGTTATGATTTTGTAAAATCAGGTGATAAACAAAAAGCCGTATTTATATCAGCCTCCAAGGGTGATGGTAAAACATTTTATATCTCACCTGATAATAAGCAAAAAAATGCATATCTTCTTGATGATGCACACGGACTTAAAAACCTTAAAAGAGCTTCAACGATTCAGTCAGGTCAAATGGATCTGTCAGGTGTAAAACTTATCTGGAACTTCCCTCAGACGCAGAAACTTGCTTTTGAATACCTTGCTGGTCATGTTCTTGCTCCAAATGCTGATATAAAAATATCAGGTGGTTGTTTCGAGGGCGGATATATAGTTGAAAAGATTTCATGCTGTGCAGCAGAAGGACATTTTTATCCTTACGGTGAAGTTCCTCGTTACCAGGGCACTCCGACTCCTGCAACAACTGCACCTACAGCAAAACCGACAATTAAACCAACGACTGCTCCAACTATTAAACCGACTGTCAAACCGACGGCTGCTCCAACTATCGAGCCAACTGTCAAACCGACGACTGCTCCGACTATTAAACCGACTGTCAAACCGACGGCTGCTCCAACTATCGAGCCAACTGTCAAACCGACGACTACTCCGACTGTCAAACCAACGACTGCTCCGACTGTTACGCCGACCGTTAAACCGACAACTGCTCCGACTGTTAAACCGACCGTCAAACCGACGACTACTCCGACTGTCAAACCAACAACTGCTCCGACTTCTAAGCCGTCTGTCAGACCAACCGTTGCCCCGTCAGCTTCGCCGTCTGTAGTTCCTCCGGCTAGTCCGTCAGCTATCGTTCCATCGGCAACACCTGATGCAACTTCATCAACCGGTCCGGCAATCACACCTTCGCCGACACCGGCTCCAACGCCGATTCCAAATCCATCGCCGGCTCCATCACCATCGAATACACCTGTTGTTCCCGGTAAGACTAACACCCAGACACCGACAGTTACACCAAGTGTAACTCCAACACTTCCCATAAACACACCGTTGCAGACTGCTCCAACACTTCCTTTAAATACACCGTCGCAGACTGCTCCACCGACAGACACTTCTGCTCCGGCGGACACTCCTGTCCCAACGGACACTGATACACCGACAGACACCGATACACCGACAGACACCGATACACCAACTGACACTGATAATCCTAAAAACACACCGGCTCCAAAAGTCAAAAAGACTTCACACAACAATGATGATACAGACACTTACTCTGAGGAACCCGAACTTCCATCAGGACAAAAAGGTTCTCCTTCTACCGGAGAAAAAAATAACTCTCTGCCTTTTATTGTAACACTAGTATTATCAGGTGCAGGAATAATATTCTTTGGTGGCAGAACATATTTAATCAGCAGAACAAAAAAGACTGATATTTAAAATCTGTTCAATGCACCCAGGCAAGCGGATATTCATAATCCACTCTGCTACCTGCACATAACAGAAATTACTTGTGTTACTCATGGTACAGAAAAGTCCCCCGCTTATTGCCCTAAGCAATAGAAGTGGGGGACTTTTCTCATAATGTTATAATATTTATTCTGAAAGATAATCATTTGCACTGTAGTAATGTGTGAAAATGTCAGTCACTTCATACACCACGCCACCTTTAGATGACGAACAATGACACCATGTTGCTTCACCTTTCTTATTTTTTCCACAATATATCCCAACATGATCTATACTTTCCTCAATATCTTTTTTATATTTTTTACGCTGTTTTTTCAGTTTCTTAAGCTGCTTATCATATTTATTAATCCTTTCAGAATAACCATTTATATCCGCCTGACATTTTTTTATTTTTTCATTGTACGATTTTATCAAAGCATTTATTTTCTCATTATTCTTTTTTTGTTGGTCAATTCTTTGCTGTTGGTCTTGTTGTTCCTTCTCCTCCTCTGATATTTCCTCCTGCTGCTCGTCATTGTCAGATGAAATCTCTGATTCAGATATATCAATAACCTCATCTTTTTTACCATTCAGAGCAGTTATCTTATCTTTATACTCTGATATTTTATCTTTTTTTTCTTCAATCCTATCTTTTAATTGTGTTTTTTTAGTCTTTCTTGCCTTAATCTTCTTATCAAAAGACTTTTCCTTACTCTCATTTGCATCCTGTGCCATCCCCGGCTCTGAGTAAGATTTTCCATCAGCGTCAAAATAAAGCGAACCGGTACCATTTCTGAGACCTATATCTCCCGGCTGCAGCTCATTCTTTTTTATTTTCGGCAAACCTGATATCGAAATAGTCGACCCCAGTGACTCAATCCTCTTCTTATTGTATTTTGAATAAACAAACTGGATAAATCCTGAACAATCAAGCTTCTTAGGCTGCTCTTTTCCTTTAATTTGAACATCTGTAGGCTTTCCTCCCCAAAGATATGTAATCTTTCCTTTATATTTTTTTGCAATTTTCACAATCTCTTTTCTTGGATTTTTCTTAACTTTCTTATCCGCCGCTTTGTTTTTCTTTTGAGAATTTCCTTTATTCATACGTAATGAGACTTCCGGCTTTCTGCCAGATGCGTATGAGGTTATTGCTTCCGTCGTTGTACTTACCGCACCTGTTGTAGCATTTGCACTCTTATCTGACTTTCCTTTGTCTTCCATATTTTTATATGAAACAACCGAAACTGTTTCATTTCTTTTATTGTCAGATTTATTTAAAGTCCCGGAACCTGCTGCCGCAACTCCTGCCAACAGACAGACCCCACCTATCAAACCACATGTCATAAATTTACGCTTCAATTTTCTTCCCCCTTCAATCTTTTGTATCAGTATGCAACACTAAAACCGTTTTCTTTTTCGACTATATCTATACTTCGGATTTCAACATTTTGTATATCTATATATGTATCTGAGTTTAGATTAAGAAGCAATCTCTCTACCAATACATCTTCGCCCTGAACTTCCATATATACCGAACCGTCACTTTCATTGCGAACCCATCCCGTAAGACCTAATGATGATGCCGCATTTTTAGCATGATATCTAAATCCTACACCCTGAACTTTTCCACGAAATCTTATCTGTTTTCTCACCATGTCTCTAATCACCTCACTATATGTTTTTTCATTAGCTATAATACTATCCGCTTTAGCTGAATGCGTCAAGTATTGCTGTATATTTTTTATGACTGAAACTGTTACCGGGTTTCCCATAAATTATATTGAATTACTATGAATTATAGTATATAATATATAATTAGTGTCTGTAAAGTTTTAATTTCCATACACTATTTTTATGTTGTAATACAAGGTTCAAAACACCTTTTAAACACAACAACATATTATCAATAAACATACACAGAAATGAGGAATAAATAAAATGAAAATATCAACAAAAGGGCGATATGCTTTAAGGCTTATGATAGACATAGCACAGCACTGTAACGAAAAACCTGTAAGTATAAAAGAAGCAGCCAAAAGGCAGAATATATCAGATAAATATCTTGAACAAATAATTTCCATATTAAATAATGCCGGATATGTAAAGAGCATACGCGGACCTCATGGTGGCTATCTGTTAAAAAAAGCCCCAAAAGACTATACCGTCGGAATGATATTAAGACTCACCGAAGGTTCTTTAGCACCTGTCACCTGTGTCGAGGAAGATGCCGACAGCTGCGAACGAAAAAGCAATTGTGCTACATTTGTAGTATGGCAAAAAATGTATGATGCCATCTGCGATGTTGTCGACAATATAACACTTGAGGATCTTGTATCCTGGCATATCGAGGGTTCGGGTGATTATTGCATCTAAAATGGTGAAATTATTATTCATTTAACAAATGTATCATGTTATAATGTTTCTAAATATTGAAGCTAAAATAAACTTCACAGATATATAATCTGTGAAGTTTTATTTTTAATTTAAAACTTAATAAATGCAAGACAAACTGTTAATTTTGAATAATAGGAGGCGATTTGAATATGAAAAAATTCTACAGACACATTTCATTTATCCTGATACTGACATTATGTATAGTACCACTTCATGCAGTATCAGTGTTTACCGGACATACTCCATTTTCAGATATGTGTATGACTGCAAAAGCTCAGACCTCGGAAAACATCATTTATCTAAAAGACGGTGAGGGCGAAGGAGGAAATGGAACACTTAACAATCCATACCTAAACATACGAACAGCTTTAAAAAATATTAAAGATGGACAAACCTTATTTCTTATTGATACTGTTCAATATACAAAATATGAAAAAGGTACGGATGGTTCTGCCCTTCCACTTATAATTAACAAAAATATTACTATTGCAGGCAATGATACTGAAAAATCCGTTTTGCAGTTAAGGGCTGCCATCCAGCTCGCCGCAGATGTAACCTTTAAAGATATGAGACTTCAGATAGCACCCGAAATAATACTTGGAAAATCATCTTTAAATTATAATACCAATACAACTTCTGAAATTTTGGGAACGGAAGCTTTTAAAAGCACGGCAATCTATGTTGGAGGGCATACACTTACAATAGATAATGTAAATACAAAACTTGATTCTGAAGCACAGAGTAAAATACGCCCATATATATCCGGTGGTGCATACCGACTGAATACAGATAACAGTATTCTTGGCGGGAACACTGTCGTCAATATTATAAATGCCAATGCCGAAACAAAATTTGCCGACATATATGCGGGGGATTACTTCAAATCAAGAAATATCCCTGCAACTTTAAACCTAAGCGGCAAGTTTCTTGACTCTGTCGTTCATTGTGGCGGCTACTCTGACTCAAGTATTCTCAATAGTGATGTTGACATAAATCTTTATGCCGACAACCCTGATTCTTCAGCACAGGTATCAGGCATAACAGGATTTGATACAGCAAATCATAATGGAAAAGTAAATGTTACATTAACAAAAAATGTATTTTCATCATCAATGAGCTTAAATGACATAGACTGTCTTAAACTTGATAATAATTCAAGGATAAATTTTGACTCCTCCAATATTTTTGATGTTAAAAATGTAATCTTAGGAAATAACACAATACTCGATTTCAGACAGCTTACAGGCAATCCTGCCATAACAGAAACACTTTTATCATTAGCTCCTGCTGACAATACTCAAAAAAATGCTTCAATATTATTAAACAACGAGCAGACACTTAGAATATCAGGTAATGTGACCGGCACAACAAGATTAAATGTTGTTGACACACAAGAAATCATAAGTAACTTTAATTACGGACATACATATGTCACTTCTTCGCAGAGTTCAGATGGTACTTTCAGTATCGATGGCACAAAGGATACTTTTGCAGAACTTAAAACCGAAACTGAAGATAATATAAAAAAATGGAGCATATACAAAAAATCAGGTTCCGAGCCTGATGATACTGACTTTAAGTCTTTTGAGATAACTGACGGTCCCGACATTATATATCCTACGGAATTTTATCATGATTATAGCTATAAACTTAAATTTATAAATAAAAATGATGAGACTTACATCCCTGATTATTCAATTTTAATGCGTAACCTTGACTATCAGATAATTAAAGATGGAAAAGTCATTTTTGACAGCTCAGATAACACTGATGCTGACAATACCGTATATCCTCTCATAACATTGGAAACTACTCAGTCAGATGAAAATGACGAAAATTCTTCATATGAAACAATTTTGGCTATTGAAACAGACGATGTGGCAAAATTAAAGAATATATACGGAAATTACAGTATCGTTCTAAGTTACTTTGGAAATTCCATAACAAAAAATATAAGAATTGCCGACCCCTTAGAAACTGCGGAACCTACCACAAAGCCTACACCTACACCAACTATTAAGCCAACGGCGGCTCCA
>UMBA01001364.1_pt1 | contig 11156 bp, 7 predicted proteins | sample 1963861 | NCBI WGS metagenome assembly UMBA01 (sample SAMEA4835931, study PRJEB28245) | human gut metagenome | biome: gut microbiome; material: fecal sample | place: Denmark | collected 2008
GCTTTTTCCTCCTTGGGCAGCTCCGCTAAAAGCCACTCATAAAACACGCTCTCAATGGACGCCTTTGAATTTTTTAACTGTTCCGCTTTCTCTGTCGCATACAAAAGCTGGCTTCTTCCATCCTCCGGGTTCGGTTTCCGGTAAAGATATCCTTTGCTCTCTAAATTAGCCGCACGCCTTGCAGCAGCCCCTTTATCAATCTTTAACTGCTCTCTGACTTTCGCCTGTGTGACGCCGGGATTGTGCCGGATGAAATGGATAAAATCAAATTCTGCCGTTCCGATTCCTTCCTCTTTCATCATCTTTAATGTAAACTTCCCCGCTTCACGCGCGATCTTTGTGATTTTTCTTCCTGACTCGTCCATTGCGATCTCCACTCCTAACCAACTCTGAAAATTAAAATCTAACTTATGACTTTCCAATTAGCATACAAAAAATAGATGTACCTGCATCTAACCAGATGATAGTACATCTATTTTTGTGTGTCAATTTATCTTTTTCTTACTTTGCACAGGAAAAAACTTTTTCCTGATTTGATTCATCAATGAAATCTTTCTTACTTCTCACTCCAGATTTTTCTATATTTCATAAAATAGTAAATACTCATGATCATACTGAGTATCTCGCCCGTTGTGATCGACAGCCAGACTCCGTCCATTCCAAGCAGATTTGGTAATATCAGTACCGGCAGCAAATATCAATATGCCAGTACACTAGCCCATGTTTCTGCTATTTTTACTCCATCTTCGGCAGCCCTGCAAATCCCACTGCAAGCTCTTCATCGGTCGGAATATAGTCTGTCATCTCTCCATTGTTAAACTTCTCATATGCAACCATATCAAAATAGCCGGTTCCGGTAAGTCCAAAAACGATAGTCTTTTCTTCTCCGGTTTCTTTACATTTCAACGCCTCGTCAATGGCAACACGAATCGCATGAGAACTCTCCGGTGCCGGAAGGATTCCCTCTATTCTTGCAAACTGCTCTGCTGCTTCAAATACAGAAGTCTGCTCTACACTCCTTGCCTCCATCAGTCCGTCATCATAAAGCTGTGACAGAGTTGAACTCATGCCGTGATAGCGAAGTCCTCCGGCATGGTTTGCAGATGGAATAAATCCGCTGCCAAGTGTATACATCTTTGCTAACGGACAGACCCTTCCGGTATCACAGAAATCATATGCATAGCGGCCTCTCGTAAGACTCGGACAGGATGCCGGTTCGACTGCGATAAATTGATAGTCTTTTTCACCACGCAGCTTTTCTCCCATAAACGGAGAGATCAGACCCCCAAGATTGGAACCGCCGCCTGCACATCCGATAATGATATCCGGCGTAATATCATACTTTTCCAGAGCAGCTTTTGTCTCAAGTCCAATGACTGACTGATGTAACAATACCTGATTTAACACACTTCCCAATACATAACGATATCCTTCTCTCGTCGTTGCAGCTTCTACTGCCTCGGAGATTGCACAGCCAAGACTTCCTGTTGTGCCCGGATGCTCTGCTAAAATCTTTCTGCCGACTTCTGTTGTCTCAGACGGTGACGGGGTTACACTTGCTCCATATGTGCGCATTACCTCACGGCGGAATGGTTTCTGTTCATAGGAAACTTTTACCATATAGACTTTACAGTCAAGATCAAAATAAGCACACGCCATAGAAAGTGCAGTTCCCCACTGTCCAGCACCTGTCTCTGTTGTCACACCTTTTAATCCCTGCTTCTTTGCATAATATGCCTGTGCAATCGCAGAGTTTAATTTATGGCTTCCACTTGTATTGTTTCCCTCAAATTTATAGTAGATCTTTGCCGGAGTCCCCAGTTTTTTTTCCAGACAATATGCTCTCACCAGTGGTGACGGACGGTACATGCGGTAAAAATCACGGATCTCCTGTGGAATATCGATATATGGGTTGGTATCATCGAGTTCCTGTTTTACCAGTTCATCACAGAATACATGCCCCAGTTCCTCCGCGGTCATCGGTTTTAGAGTTGCCGGGTTCAAAAGCGGTGCTGGTTTGTTCTTCATATCAGCGCGCACATTGTACCATTGTGTCGGCATCTCATTCTCTTCCAGATAAATTTTATACGGTATTTTCTTTTCGCTCATCTTCTCCTCTTTTCCGCAACTTTTATCGTTACTTTACTGTTATGATTCTCTGATTCATGATTTTATCTATATTTTAGTATGTTAGCACATTGAAGTGTCGCAGTCAATAACTTTGGATCTTAATATCGGCATCGACGAAAGCCGTAACACCTGTTTACCCCAAATTGCGTTTCTTTTTATTCCACTCTTGCAACACTGCTGACACCCTCCGGCGTCCGCTGCTTTGTCACAATTATTTTTTTGTCGATCTGGTCTTTTAATTCAGATACATGTGAAATAATTCCTACCAGACGATTTCCCTCGGTGAGCTGCAGCAATGCTTTTAACGCCTGTTCTAAGGCATCCTCATCGAGTGATCCAAATCCCTCGTCCACAAACATGGAATCCATACGGATTCCACCCGCATAAGACTGTATCTCATCCGACAGTCCAAGCGCAAGTGACAATGATGCCTGGAAAGACTCCCCACCGGAAAGCGTCTTTACACTGCGCTTTGTCCCGTTATAATGATCAATCACACAAAGTTCCAATCCTGCTTTTTCCTTGCGGCTTCCTGTCTCTTCCTCACGTTTTAATTCATACTGCCCGCTGCTCATCGTAAGCATCCTCCGGTTTGCTCGGATCAGTATCCTGTCAAAATAAGCCATCTGCACATAAGTTTCCAGTTCAATCTTTGCCTTACCGTTTAACATTCCACTTGCCGTATCGGAAAGAGATTTCATCCAGACATACTTTTGTTCGGTCTGTGCGATATCTTTTTGTTTTTTGTTGACATTTTTACAGATTTCCCTATTAGTACAATAAGATGTATATTTTGAAGCCCTGTTTTCTTCCATCTCATTTCTTTTTGCACGCAGTTCTCCCGCCTGCTTTTCGATCTCTTCTTCCGGAAACGATATTGCTTTCTCTGTTTCCTCAATCTGACGAAGCAGCATCTGAATGACGCCCTTTTCCGTCTCTCTGTTTTTTTCGTAATTATGATACGCTTCTCTTGTCTTTTCTCTGTTCTCTTCTAAATTTCTTTTTTTCAGGGTAAACTCGTTTATCTGTGTCTGTACCCCCTCTTTTGTTACATCCCTTACCTGCTCTTTCAGCTCATTGAGATTCTTTTCTTCATTTGCGTACTCTGTCTGCAGACGTACCAGCTCCTGTTCTGCCACATTGATCTGGTCGGCAAGTGTTTTTATTTCTGTTTCATCGAGCGGAATCTTTTTTTCTAAGGCAGTCTTTTTTCGTTCGTCTTCCTGTTTTTTGGAAAGTTCCGCTTTTTTCTCATCGGCTGCTCTTTGCAGCATAGTAATCACAGACTGTACATGGTATGGTTTTGCATCAAAATCTTCTATTGACAAAACCTGACTCCCATCAGCGTTTTTTATGGTCTGTAATGTATTGACATCTGTATCTCCAGTTAAAGTGCTCTGATTACATGTAATTAAATTACATGCAGATTTTATATCGTCACTGATCTGCTTTTCGGCAATTTCCCTGTTTCCGGTCAATTTTGCAATTTCTTCCTGAATACTGCTGATTGTTCCTCTTATCTTTTGTATTGTTTCTTCGCTTTCTTTTAATTCATCTTTGATCTGCTCTGCACGTTTCCTGTTATTTTTTGCCTGTAAAAACTGCGTGTTCCGTTCGTTTTCAATCTGCATAAGCTGTGCAAAAACAGTTTTTTGATCCTCTGTCTGCTCTATGCCAGTTCCACAGTCTGCAACGTTTTTCTTCCACTGCTGTTTCTGCTGTGTGCACCGTTCTGTCGCCGTGGCAAGCATCTGTCCAAGATTAATGTTCTGTTCGTTTAACATAACCAGTTCATCCTGCGCAGACTGCATCTGTTCTTCTAATACATTCTTGACATCCAGATCCTTTTTCGCTTTTTCTTTCTGATCTTTATATTCTTCCCTTCTCGCCTCATCAGCACTCTTTTGCCTTTTTGTCTCCGTCTTTATTTCATTTAAAGACATTCTGACATCAGGCTCACCAAGCAGTTCTCCTGCATCCTTTAGGACTGCTGACATTTTCTCATTTTCCTGTGTCACGAGCTGATGCGCTTTTTCACTCAGTCTGCTGACTGACTCCCTTGCCTTTTCATCCTCCGCTTTTGCCTGTTCTAACACTTCCCGATCCGGAGTTTCCTGTGGTATGACTGCCAGTGTCGGATGATGTATGGCTCCACAGACCGGACAGGGTTCGTCTTCCTTTAATCCCTGCGCCAGCATTCCCGCCTGTGCATCCCAGAATTGCTGTTCTATCCTCCGGTATTGTTCACTGATCTGTTTCTGCTCTGCGGCTGCTTTCTGATACTGTTTTTGAGTTTTCTCCCTTTCTCTGCTGACTTTCTCACAATCCTCTAACCTGTTTTCCAGCTCTTCGAGCCTGCGTATCCTCTCTGATACTTCCAATATTGCTTTCTCTGCCTGTTCTCCCCTGCTGTCTGCACCGGAAAGCTGCTCCCACGTTTCTTTTTGCTGCTGTAAGTCCCTGCTTTTTACCTCATATGATTTCTGTACGTTTTCCAGTTCTGTACCAAGTCTCTTTACTTCTCTTTCTGATGTGTTCAACTGTTCTGCAATCTCTGTCAGATCCTGTATTTTCTGTCGGATTTCTTTTACTTCCTTCTCATAGGCAATCTCCTGTCCTGCCGCATCCTTGTTCTGCTCCTGTTCTTCTTTTAACAGTTGCTGCTGTTCTAAAAGACTGTTTTCTGTTTTCTTTTTTAAATCAAGTTTTTCCTTTTGATCTGAAATATGCTCCTCCAGCGCACGGCTCCTGTCTCTCTGATTTTTCAGCGTATCCATTTTTTCTGTGATCAGTCGCATTTCATGCTCTATGCGTTGTATTTCCGCAGTAATGCCCTCATAAGATTTTAAGGTCTCTTTTTCCTGCTGCAGTTTTCCCTCCAGTTCTGTTCGTCTCTGTTCATCCTGCTGCTTTTTCTGAACCTTTTCTTCCATATCCTGGTGCTTCTTTTCCTGCGACAGACCAATTTCCTGTATTTTTTCAAACAACACCAGCTTCTGTTTATATTCTTCAATCGTTCTGCCTAATTTTTCACAGCATTCCGCTTCCTCTCCTGCCCTGTCCATATCCGCTTTTGCCTGCACCAGAAGCGCTTCTAAGTCCTTCAGCTTCTGCTGTTTTTCTTCCAACAACCGCCTTCTGTCTGCATTTTCACGCACTTTCCCGCTAAGTTCATCCATATTTTTTATTTGCTGATCCAGCGCCTCTTTTTCCTTTTGCAGGCACTCCAACACAGATTCTTCCGCTTTACAAAGTTCTTCTAAAAGTGAGATTCCCTCCTCGATCCTGCCGTCAAATTTTTCCTTTTTTAAAAGATTTATTTTTTCTGCGATCCTTGTCCCTTCTTCATCCAGAGAGTCACTCTCACAGACAATTCCCTCCATATACTGATTGATGCTGCGCCGCAGTTCATCATATTCTTTCCACTGTTTTTTTACGGCATCTTTCAGTTTGTCCTGCAGCACACGATAAATATCCGTCCCGAATATCTGACGAAAAATCTTTCCTCTCTCCTCCGTATTGGCAAACAATACTTTCTGAAAATCCCCCTGTGCGATCATTGCTATCTGGGTAAACTGTCTGCAGTCTAAACCGATCAGCTCTGTGATGGCGCGTGTGACCTCCCTGCTTTTTGTCACTGGTTCTCTGTCATCCGGGTACTCTAGTGCAGCATTCGCCTTTTCCGTTGTCATTCCCGTTCCACGTCCCTTCGGACGCATATATTCCGGGTTACGCTCTACTGTATACCGTTTATTTGCGTACTCAAATGTCAGACGCACGAATGTTTTCACGTCATCTTTTGCATATTTGCTGCGGAACATATCCGCTTTGCGCACATCACCACTGGCTTCCCCGTACAGCGCAAACGTGATTGCATCAAAGATCGTGGTCTTTCCTGCCCCGGTATCCCCTGTGATCAGAAATAATCCCTGCGATCCAAGCCGTTCAAAATCTATGGTCTGCTCCCCCGCATACGGGCCAAATGCACTTATTGTAAGACTGACTGGTTTCATAAATCGTTCCTTTCCTGCCGCTCCTATTTTCTCTCAAATCCCAAATATCTCGTTCCCTGAAACATCAGTTTTCCTGTATTTGCTTCTCAAACTATTTTTTCAGGAACTTGTCAATGCACCAGCTCTTCCATCAGTTCTCTGACAAAATCCTGCTGTTCTTCACTCATCGGCTGATTATTCTGTATCTCGTAAAATTCTTCAAACAGTTCCATCTCTGATTTTTGCTCCACATGTTCGGTCACCTCAACCTGCCTGCTCTGTCTGGTCCTGCTGTTATCATAGACAAGCTGCATCAGATTCGGGTATACCGTCCGAAGTTTTGCCATTCCATCCGGCACATCTTCCTCATCGGTCAGTGTAATCTGCAGATAATCTTCTGTTTCTGTGCCCTCATAGAAATCTTTCGACATCAGTTCCATGTATGTTCCCCGGATCTTTCTCAGATCACGAAGCGGTTTTAACGGAACTTTTTCAATGAAAATATCTCCCTTTTCCTTTATCTCCAGGACAACAACGGACTTTTTCTGTTCCGCCTCGGAAAAAGAATATTTGAGCGGGGTTCCGCAATAGCGCAGTGTCTCCCTTCCGATATGCTGCGGGCTATGAATATGCCCTAATGCAACGTAATCAAAAACATCAAACACTTCCGCCCCGATCTGGTCTAATCCACCCACCGAAACTTCCTCCGACTCACATCGCGAAGCCCCTGTCACAAACTGATGTGCCACCAATATATTCCGCTTTGATGCGTCCACCGGCATATGAGATACGACAAACTGCAGGGCATCCTGATATGTTTCCACTGTCTCCACATCATCTTCCTGTGCCAGATCCTGTTTTGTCCCGGCATCTTTTTTTCCAATGGATATCCCCTCTGTCACTTTCCTCCACGCATGGCGCACGACCGCCGGGCGGATAAACGGCAGCAGCCAGATGCAGAGTTCCCCATATGCATCCTGACATGTAACACACCTCACCTCTCCATCATAAACCGGTGAAACATAGACTTCCCGGCTGCTCATAAGCTGTGCACCAAATGCAATACGTTCCGCGGAATCATGATTTCCACTGACTGCAAACACCTTTTTCCCGCAATCAGCAAGTCCCGTGAGAAACTGATCAAACAACTGTACCGCCTCCGCAGACGGAACCGGCTTATCATAGATATCCCCCGCGATCATAACCGCATCCACCTGTTTTTCCAATGCGATCTCTTTGATCTGCCGTAAAATATATTTCTGATCTTCGATCATGGAAAACTCATTGACTCTTTTTCCAATATGCAAATCCGAGATATGAAGAAATTTCATGCTCTCCTCCTATACTATTTCATTCGTAATACTTTACTTAACTATACCATATAGCGTCCCGAAATACAAACATATGTTTTGTTTTTGTTGCTTTTTCACAAAAAAACAGATCTCAGAAAATAAAAACCACTTTCTGGAGATCCATTTTTCTATTTATTTTGTTTCCATTGTAACAGCAATGCCGAATTGATGATGACGAGCACAGAACCTGCATTATGTACCAATGCTCCCACGACCGGATTTAAAATTCCGATGATTGCAAGCACGATCGCCACAAAGTTAAGCCCCATCGAAAAACTCATATTGCATTTGATCGTGATCATCATCCGCCTGGATAATGCAATCAGATGCGGCAGTTCTTTTACTTCATCATCCACCAGCGCAATATCTGCTGCATCCAACGCAATATCACTTCCAACACCGCCCATCGCAATTCCGATATCCGCTTTTTTCTGTTCCGCCGGCAAGGTAATCTGCGCTAAGACATCCTCACACGGCACATCCTCGTCAACCATACGGTCGATTGCCTGTACCTGACCAATGATTTTTGACAGTCTTATTTTTCACTTATCTCTTCCCGTATCTCTATCGGATGCGCATCGGTAACAAAGATCATTCCATCATACAATTTTTCCGGCGATTGTGATGTGCGGTAACTGCGTGGGAAAAGTCCCATAAAAATTGCACTGTAGCCCTCTCCTAACGATCCCATAGAAACATGATCTGTAATCTGCTCTTTCAGTTGTGAATTTTCCGGAACCTTTGAAAAATCCAGCCAGCTCATATCATAACCAGCTTTCTTCGCGGCTTTCGCTAGAGGATCATAGGAATAAAACGTGTGCGTGATACGCTTTCCATCATTTTTCGGAAGATTGCAGTTCGTCTTGTAAAAATCCGTTCCAATCGCAAAATATCCGTCCCCCAGTTCATCGGAAAGAATATTCCCCATCACTCTGGTACCTGCGCCATAATTTCCAAACCGCTCTATATGCCCATTGTGACCTGAAATAAAAATACAGGAATTGCCCCTCTGTTCTTCCATAGAAAGGATCCACAGCACATTTTCTGCCATCAATTGGTCTCTGAGCACATTTCCTTCTACGGCAGAATTGATCACTTTCCCAAGAGAAATATTCTGCAGCAGCGTATCTGCCAGATGATCCGCCTGTACAATGTCCTTTACATCTGATTTTTGTAATTCTTCTTTTATTTCTGTGATCACTCTGCTCTGCTGTTCAACATCATACTCACTGTGCTGTTCTTCTGTATCCTCCAGTTTCTTCAGTTCTGTCACATCTATCCCCGCCTTTTCACATGCTTCAATCAGATACTGCAGATTATAGGACCATCTTTGCATGTCAAACCCATAAAACCTTAAATCATCTCCATCTTTTGCAGTCTCATTGTATTTTCGCATATAAGAGATCAGATCTGCCATCTCATCAGTTCTGTATATTGCAAAGCCAATCGCCGCGGCAGCCTGCTCTGCCGTTCCTTCCCCACCGTGAATGTAGCGGTTCACATACTCGCATCCACCGTAGTCTCCCTCCAGTGCAAATGCTCTTATCCCGGCATTTTCCACCAGATTTTGAAATACGGAAAGTTTTAACTGCTGAAACTCTGCATTTCCATGGGATGCCTCCCCCAGTGCCACAATTTTTGTTTTCTCCGGTATCTTTAAGTCCTCCACCTGCTCTGCATATTGTGCAAATTCCGTTGTATCTGCACATGGTCCGGTTCCAAATCCTCCAAAATGGGAATATATGCTGCCGGCGGCAACAATACCTGCTAATACCATACCTGCGGTTATCAAAATCCATGTCCGTTTTTTCTTCTTATTTTTCTTTTCCATAAAATCTCCCCCAAATCTGTTTTTCTTATTCGATACTCCAATATTAACAAAAGGGAAAATGTTCTGCCATTTCATTAGCTTACATTTTCCCTGATGTATCTTACATTTTTGTAAGATTTATATAGTTTTCAAATTTATACTGTTCTATAACTTTACTTCCCAAAAGAGTGATTGCCTGTTTCGGACAATTACAGATACAGCGGTAACACATGGTACACTGATCCCCTGGGTGGGGTTTTCCTTTTTCCATGATTATATTTTTCATGGGACAAATTTCCGCACACATACCACACCCCGTACAATCCTCATTTATTTTTAATTGATCGGTATATCCCGCTGTCTTTTTATAAAACCAGAGCCTTTGTCCAAAAAGTCCTGCTATATGTGAGAAAATTGTCAGCCCCTCTTTCGGATAATCCCCCTGTTTTATCCGTTTTGCAGCTTCATAAATCTTTCTGTCAGCTTTTTCAATGATCTTTTTATTTTCTTCCATCTGCCTTTTCAACAGCTTACTGTCGCACACGGAATCGGGCATTTTAATATGCACACCGCTAAGAATCTCTGCTCCATATTTTTTCAAAAGCCTCGCTGCACAGCCTGCGCCATCCCCACTAAATGCTCCCATTGTCGCAACACATATCATTTTCCTGCCCTTCCACAAAGAGGCATTCGTTTTGATAAAATCTCTTACCATGTATGGTGCATTCGAAAACTGCGTCGGATATCCCAGAATAATCGTTCCATTTCTTTTTATCTTATCGATAACAGATTCATCCTCTAATGGAACTACATCGGCTGACGCATCGATTAATTTTACCAGTTTTGTAATGCAATATTTCGTATTACCTGTACCACTCAGATAAATTCCTATCATTTCCAAACTCCTCCGTCTTTCGGTTATTTTGACGTTTTTTCTATGAATGTTTTCTATAGAATATTTTCTATTGAATGGTACAGCATACCAAAACCATCCTCTAAAAATTCACTCTTCGATAAATCCATCGACATTTTGATATATTCTTCCTTATTCGCTGCAAGCTGTATCAGTCCTGCTAACATTCCCCAGAACTGAAAGATCGTAGGCATTATTTTTAAATCCTCTCGCAAATCACCATTTTGAATGCCTGCCACTAAAAATTCTTTCATTTTTTCATTGATTTCTTCCCCCACATGATAGGTAGCTTTCTCTTCTGGCAGGTAATCATGATCTTTAAAATCAACATTAATTTTGTCCAACACCATTTTAAAATAAAACGGAAATTCCTCCTGATACTGTATTAAACCTTTACAGATCATATCGTATCTAGCCCTTGTTGTCTGCTGCTCTTCTAACGCAGCAACTATATATCCATATAATTTTTGCATGCTCTCTAAAACCAGCAGACCAATGATCTCCTCTTTGTTTTCAAAATATACATATAACGTAGCTTTACTGTATCCGGCAGCTTCTGCAATATCACTCATGGAAGTTGCCGTGATTCCATTTTCCATAAACAGTACCGATGCCGCTGACGCAATATTTTCTCTATGTACTGCCCTCGGTTCTTTTTTTCTTCGTCCCATATACCTCTCCTCTTCAGTTAATTAAACTCTTGGTTTAATTATATTGATAAATATATGGATTGTCAATCCTTACCTTTACACAACACAAAAACCCGCACAAACCTTTCGGTTCATGCGGGTTTTCCCCCTATATATTACCTTTTCCCAAAAATAACATATCCCCTTTTTAATTGATGCAATACAAATTATTTGTCTGCGATAGCAGCCCTGTGCATGCAGCACAGACTGCATTTTACCTTATAACAAATTATTTATTTGCAATCGCAGCCTGTGCTGCAGCCAAACGAG
>UMBA01039497.1_pt1 | contig 10980 bp, 14 predicted proteins | sample 1963861 | NCBI WGS metagenome assembly UMBA01 (sample SAMEA4835931, study PRJEB28245) | human gut metagenome | biome: gut microbiome; material: fecal sample | place: Denmark | collected 2008
TGGGCAAGTCCAGATTGTACAAGCCATTCAAAAGCAAAAGGTGGTAAGCCAAGAGAAAAAGGACTTCGGATTCTTCCGTGGGCGGTATATAAGCACGCAAAAGCTATTCTACCGGATGTAATTCTTATGGAGAACGTAGAAGAAATACAACAGTGGGGTCCGTTGGACGAAAAAGGTTATCCGATACCGGAGAAAAAAGGCGAGGATTACAAGAAATTTATTACGGCAATGAAAAGTCTTGGATACATATTTGATTGCCGAGAGCTGGTAGCTGCGGACTACGGAGCACCAACCACAAGAAAGAGATGGTATGCAGTATTCCGTAGAGATGGACTGGAAATCAAATTCCCAAAACAAACTCACAGTGCAGACGGCATCGGATTTAAGAAGTGGAAACCTTGTGGAGATTATATTGACTGGTCAGACATTGGCAGTTCGATATTTGACCGCAAGAAGCCACTTGCAGAAGCTACACAGAAGAGAATCGCAAACGGTATTAAGAAATATATTATCGATGCAGAATCTCCTTATATCGTGAGGAATGGAGAAGCACTGGCATACATCATCCAGTATCACGGAGAGACGAGAGCCGGTGATTCAAGAGGACAGCTTTTAACAGAACCAATTAAGACGATTGATACATCGAACCGATACGGACTTGTGACAGCATTTATCACGAAATACTACAAGACCGGCATAGGTCAAGGCTGTGATGAACCATTACATACAATCACAACTTCTCCGGGACACTTCGGTTTGGTATCTGCATTTCTGATTAAGTATTACGGCGGTGGCTGTGGGCAGACTTTGGATAGACCGCTTGATACAATCACGACAAAAGATCGGTTCGGACTGGTGAATGTGATTCTGGATATCAAAGGTGAAAAATACATCATATCTGATATCTTTCTGAGAATGCTGAAACCGGAAGAGCTAAAAGTGATGCAAGGGTTCCCGAAAGATTACATTATCGACAGAGATTATAACTGGAAGAAATACCCGATTGCGAAACAGGTGGCAAGAATTGGAAATAGCGTAGTGCCGATCATGGCAGAGAAGCTTGTAGAAGCGAATTGCCCGTATCTCAAGGTCGGCGAGAGAGTACCGAACTTGATTATAGATGATACACAGGAACAATTAAGATTTGCGTAGGTGAAGAAATGAGAATAGCACTAATTGACGTAGACGGACACAATTTTCCAAATCTGCCACTTATGAAGCTGTCGGCATGGCATAAAAAGAATGGGGATCAAGTTGAATGGTATGACCCGCTAACTGCATGGTTGAATCCACCGGACAGGGTATATATGAGCAAGGTATTTACCTTTACACCGGATTATCCTCATCCAGTGTGCGCCGGAGAGATAATCAAAGGCGGTACAGGGTATGAATATCCATCTGGTGGCAAGTCATTACCGGAAGAAATCGAGCATATCTATTCTGATTACAGCCTATATCCTGAACTCTGCAATGACACAGCTTATGGATTCTTGACAAGGGGATGTCCAAGAGGTTGCGACTTCTGCATAGTGAAAGAGAAAGAGGGACAGAAAAGCCGTAAGGTAGCTGATTTGTTTGAGTTTTGGAACGGTCAGAAAAATATCGTTTTGCTGGATCCAAATATGTTCGCTTGCAAGGACTGGAAAAATCTGAGCCAACAGCTTATTGATAGCAAGGCTTGGGTAGATTTCTCACAAGGGTGCGACATCAGAATTATGACAGAAGAGAAAGCGGAATATATCAAGCGGATGAAGATTAAGCAGATACATTTTGCGTGGGATAGATACCAGGATAAAGACAATATAGTGCCGAAATTTAAGATGTTTCAAAAGTTAACTGGATGGAACAGAAGGAAGATGACGGTGTATGTCTTATGCGGATTTGACACAACATTGGAAGAAGACCTTGACCGGATATACACACTCAGGGATTTGGGATATGCCCCATATGTGATGATTTATGACAAATACAAATTGAAGAAGCGTGATCAGCTGAAAAGAATGCAGAGATGGGTAAATTCCAGATACGCATTTATGGCTTGTGAACGCTTTGAAGATTACACAGCTTAAATAAACAGCACCTTGACAATTGGATATTGATGGTTGGATAATGATAAAAACGGTGGGGGTCTGAAGGATGAAGTTTCAAGAACAGAAAAACAGTTTAAAAAGAACAGAAAAAGTTAAAGGTCTTTGGGAAGAACCGATAGTCAAAAAAGTAATGGATGCGGTTGGTCTTGCTATTGTTGCAGTTTATCCGCATTTAGCTCCTGTAGGGGTGCTGGTTGATACAGGAGTAAATAAAACTCTAGAAGCCTCAATCGGTAAAAAACAAGGAGAGATTTTGGAAGAACTTATAAAAAGTAAATCATTAACAGAAGACGATGTAGAAGATTTAGATTTTATAGCAAGTTTTTCGAAATTATTAATGGCTGCAAACAGAACAACTGGGAATGGCAAAATCCAGTATATGACTAGATTGTTTGAAAGAACAATTTGTGCAGAAGATAAAGAATATGATTTTTATGAGGAATGCTTAGGAAAATTAGAGCGTTTGTCAAAACGTGAAATTATAGCATTAATACTTCTGAAACAAGCTGGTTTGGATTTTGAAGAGTCGGAAAGAGTAAAGCAAGAACAGCAAGAAAAGAATCCTATAAATGAGATTATAGAGGATAGAGAAAAGTATTTTGAATATCCATTCAGATTAAAAGAAATGTGGAGTGCTTTTATTGATAAGGCTTCAAAAGATTTGGGATGCGAAAGAGCTGAGATTATAGATATAGTGTCTGGACTAAGAGGAAGCGGCCTTTGCAGACAGTTTCCAGAGAATACGATGCCTATAGGATCTGAGGAGGTTTATCATACAACTTATTATTTTGAGCGGATGTATGTTCAAATATTATAACTATTTACCAACCATCAATATTCGGTGGTTGGTATTTTTATGCTTAAAAATAGGCGAAAGGATGAAAATGAAGAATGCGGAGGAATAGCGTTAAATGATGGGTAGATTTCAAGTAATTTGTACAACGGATCAGATAAAAGAAGCAAAGCATAATGTTCAGAAGTATATGAGAAAACATAAAAGCGATGAAGATTTTATTGAAAATATCAGTGATGATTTCGTAATGGGGTTTATGATTTCTCAGAGAATGTCATGGGACGATTACGATAATGGGACCAGACGGGAGAATGATGATTTCGGCAAGTGGATTCCATGTAGTGAGAGATTGCCAAAAGATAGGCAGATTGTGGTAGCTGATATTGAATGCGGCATTGAGGACAGAATGTGCATATTCGCCTATTTTAAAATCGTTGATCACATGGAGTGCTGGATAAATGCCAATACAGGTTTTCCTGTTCTAGCCAATGTTGTTCAGTGGACACCATTGCCGGAACCATACAAACAAAACGACGAAGGAGCTGAGGAATGATTGAACAGAGGAAGAGACAGAAGACAGGTAAAGCTGGATAGCCAGCAACACTATAAGGAGTTGGAAGAAAGTCATGATGCGAAAGCAAGTGAGAGATTTCATACACCACCAGCTTATCAGAGCTATTCAGTGGAGGATTACCTGAAGAAGATGGGAGTAGACATAACGAAGGGAGTAGATGACGGTGGACAAGAACATTCTGATTGAGTATGCGGATATGAAAGAAGAGATAAAGGATCTGCGGCGAAGAATTGAACAGAATAAAAAAGAATTATCCAGATTAAATGGACAAATCGTTATGGATTCGGTGTCATGTGGGAAGAAGGGAAAGAAACCACTGGGAACGGTTAGGATCACCGGCAGACCGGTCACGGCTATTTCCCGGAAAGAATCACTGCTGAATAAACGGATCCGCAGACTGGAGGAGCTGGAAGAGGAACTCCTGGAGCTGACGATACAGGTGGACGAATACATAGAGACGATAGAAAAGAGTGAGCTGCGGATTATCTTCCGGTTGTATTTTCTGGATGATTTATCATATCCGAAAGTTGCTGATCAGATGAACCAAAGGTTTCCGAAACGCCGGATCAAGTATACGGATGAGAATATTAGGAAAAAAATTCAAAGATATTTTGAAAATGTCCCACAATGTCCGGATAAAAAGTGATAGAGTATAAACTGGAATTGATGAACAGATATTAAATCATTCAATTAGTTTCCTCACAACCTAATAAAACCGAGAGAGGACACCTGGCAACGCGGGTGTCTTTTTCGTTGCGTAATATCCATTTGAATTCAAAAGGAATTACGGAATATAATTGACATAGAACGCATAAAAATATATAATGTAACTACAAAACAGTTACAAAAGAGGTGAAAGCCTAAAATAATGAGCAAATTGGAAAAATTAAAAAGAAGATTAGAACGAATTCCTAAGGACTTCACTTATGCTGAAGCTCGAACTTTATTAAATGCAATAGGGTTTGAAGAATTGTCAAAAGGTAAGACATCGGGATCAAGAGTTAGATTTTACAGGAAAAGTGATGGGGCAGTAATAGATTTGCATAAGCCACATCCTAATCCAGAAATGAAAGGGTATGCTGTTGCACAGCTGGCAGAAAGATTAAAAGAATATGGTGAATTATAATGAAAAATATACTAGAATACAAGGGGTACTACACAAAAATCGAGTTTAATACGGAAGATAAAGTATTGTTTGGAAAAATCGAAGGAATTAAGGATTTAGTAAATTTTGAAAGTGAAACTGCTGATGGAATTGAAAAGGAGTTTCATTTAGCGGTAGATGATTATCTAGAGTTTTGCGAACTCGTAGGAAAGAATCCAGACAAAGTATACAAAGGAACATTTAATGTAAGAATTAGTCCATCACTACACAGAGAGGCTGCATTATTGGCAATGCAGAGAAACGAATCGTTAAATAAATTAGTAGAAAATGCCATTGAAGAATATGTGCAAGGAATGAATAGAACAGAAGTGACACTTAGCGAGACTGTTACAACATTATCAAAGGCTTTAGTAGCAAAAAGTACGTGTGAGAGTCTTGGAGGCATGGTAAAAATAAATTCAGAATCAATAGGTAAATTTCCTAAGTATGAAAAAATAAATATGCAATTAACACAATAACAACAGAGAGGGATAATAATGATAGCAAATTTAGAACAGTATTTTGAAAAAGATTATCGATTTTATCTTGATAGAATTAAATTTGACAGAATTGAAAGCGAAGAGGAAGTAGGCGAAGTCTCTCTTAACTGTCGAGACAGTATATCAGTAGCTGTTAATAATGACGAAGGAGTGACATTAATTATAACAAGGAAAATGTATTTTGATCCTAATGTACTTTTTGAACTGGAGGTTTCTTTTGGAGTTGATTTAAAATTTATACAAGAAAAGAAAACGGAGATAGAGTGGGATAGTGTAGATTTGGCTAGCGAATTTAAGAAAAGCGGAGAATTTGTTTTACAGAACATTATGAGTAGAATATCATTGCTTATTGGTCAAATTACAGCTTCTTTTGGTCAAACACCATTAATGACACCACCGGGAATACCAATTGAACAATAGTAATTGATAAAAGGCAATATAATAAATTGCGTACTATATAGGCACCCTCCGGGGTGCTTTTCTAATGCAAAAAAACAGGAGGTGAGTCTGAGTGACTGAAAAACAGAAAATATTTGCAGATGAATATCTAATCGATTTAAACGCCACTCGGGCTTACAAGGTGGCATATCCAAATGTCAAGAATGATGCTGTAGCAGCTGCAGCGGCTGCTAGGCTGTTAAGAAATGTTAAGGTTAAAAACTATATAGCCGAGCAAATGGAAAAAATCCATAATGAAAAGACTGCAGATGCACAGGAAGTAATTGAGTATCTGACGTCTGTTCTTCGTGGAGAAAGCACTGCACAGGAAATCGTAGTTGAGGGAACCGGTGATGGCTGCAGTGAAGCGAGGACGATGGAAAAATCCCCGTCAGAAAAAGAACGGTTAAAGGCTGCAGAGCTCCTGGGTAAGAGATATGCATTGTTCACTGATAAAGTTGAAACAGATGTAGATATGGACTTGAACATCTCGATCGATTACGGTGAGGATGATACCGGATGAAAATAAAGGTAGAAGCAAATGCCGGTTTCAAAGAGGTTGACCGCAGTAAAAAACGCTACATCGTGATGAAAGGTTCTGCCGGATCCGGAAAGAGTATGGACACGGCACAGAATTATATCATTCGTTTGATGAATGATCCTGGACGTAATCTTTTGTGTGTCCGAAAAGCAGATGTAACGAATAGAGATAGCACTTTTGCAGAATTGCAGAGTGCTATTTTTCGTATGTTCGGAGAAAGCTATAAGAAGTATTGGTACATCAATACTTCAAATATGCTCCTGGAATGTAAGAACAATCATAACCAGATCATCTTCCGCGGGGTAAATGACGAGAAGCAACGTGAGAAACTTAAGTCAATTACATTTAAGCGCGGGAAACTTACCGATGTTTGGATAGAGGAAGCCACAGAGATTACACAGTCAGATTTTGAAATCATCGATGACCGACTTCGAGGTATATTGCCGAAGGGATTATTCTACCAGATCAGGTTAACATTCAATCCGGTGTCATCACATCACTGGATTAAGAAAGTGTTCTTTGATCGTGTTGATCCGGATGTACTGACACATCAGTCAACCTACGAGAACAATCGGTTCATCGATGAAGCATATCATAGACGTATGCTCAGACGTAAGGAAGTAGATCCGGAAGGTTATCGGGTGTATGGTCTGGGTGAATGGGGAGAGGTTGCCGGTCTTATCCTTAAGAATTATGTCATAGAGGAATTTGACCGGAATCCGGAGAACTATGATTACATTGTGAACTCACAGGACTTTGGATTTAACCATGCCAACTGTATCGGCGAGGTAGGCTTCAAGGATGGAGATCTGTATTTGTTCCAGGAATTGTATGTGTATGAGATGGACACAGAGGAGATCATTAAGCTGGCCGCCGGAAGATTCAACAAAAAACTAAGGATGTGGTGCGATTCTGCGGAGCCGGACCGTATCAAGATGTGGCAGAAAGCCGGATACAGGGCGAAGGGAGTCAATAAAGAGACAAACAGTGTTCATGCTCAGATAGACTATTTGAAGCAACACATGATTCACATACATCCGTCCTGTGTGAATACCATAAAGGAAATACAACAATGGAAGTGGAAGAAGGATGAGCGTACTAATACTTATCTGGAAGAACCAGTTCCATTTTTTGATGATGCAATGGCTATGCTGCGTTATTCCATCGAGGAAGAGCGTAAGGCTAAGCCGAAACTAAACAGAAACCTGAAAGGAGGACTATAAAGTGTTATTTCGATTGCCGTTAGAGGAAGAGCTGACAGATAACAAATTGAATGAATTCATAGCAAAACATAATGCAGAGTGCGCCTTTCGGTTTAAACATCTGAAAGATGCATATGAGACGGATTACCAGATTTTCCACCAGAAGCCAAAGCCGGATTATAAACCAGACAATCGTATTGCTGTGAACTTCGCAAAATATATGGTGGATACATTCAACGGATATTTTATCGGGAATCCAATTAAGATATCTGTGGATGATGACGCTGCAGACAATATCAAAAAATATGTGGAGTTCCTGGACCAGTATAACGACCAGGATGATAACAACGCGGAGCTGTCGAAGATCTGTTGCATTTATGGCAAAGGATACGAGATGTATTACGTGGATGAACTGGGAAATATCGGGATTACATATCTGACACCATTTGATGCTTTCATGGTCTATGATGATTCAGTGCTGTGTAGAGAACGGTATTTTGTTCGGCTGTACATAGATTCGAATAATGTATTGCATGGAAGTGTGTCAGATGACACCAAAGTTCGGTGGTTCACCCAGAAGGGAAAACTTATCTGGGAGGAAGAAGAAAAGATACATGGATTTGACGGGGTGCCAGCTACAGAGTATGTAGAGAACAAAGAACGCACATGCATCTTTGAACCGGTAATGTCAATGATTGATGCTTATAACAAAGCAATCAGTGAGAAATCAAATGATGTAGATTATTTTGCGGATGCCTACATGAAGATACTTGGAACTATGCTTGGTAATGACGAGGTGAAGCACATCCGGGATAATCGTATTATTAACTTTGACGGAGATGCGAATCAGCTTATTGTAGAGTTTTTGAATAAGCCAGATGGAGATACCACACAGGAACATTTGATTGATCGTCTGGAGAAATTAATATTCCAGATCGGTATGGTTGCGAATATCTCAGACGAGAACTTCGGTACAAGCTCCGGCATTGCCATGAAGTATAAGCTGCAGGGAATGAGCAATTTGGCCAAGACAAAAGAACGAAAGTTTACATCCGGAATGAACCGGCGGTATAAACTGATCTTTTCCAATCCGGTATCCGGAATGAAAGAAGATGACTGGGTAAAACTGCATTACCATTTCACACCGAATATTCCATCGAATGTACTGGAGGAGAGTCAGATCGCCGGCAACTTGGATGGAATCGTATCACAAGAGACACAGCTTGGTGTACTGTCTGTAGTGGATAATGTGCAGAATGAGATGGAAAAAATCGAGAGCGAACAGGAAAAAGCCAAGACAGATCCTGTTATGACACAAATGTTCGGAGGTGCGGGTGATGGCAAGCCAGGAGTACTGGAAGAACCGGGAAACGGAAGCAAAGAAACATAATATTCAGGAAGAAGCTGAGTATAATCGTAAGATTAAAGAGATCTATGCCAATATGATGGACGAGATCAATAAAGAGATCAACGGATTCTATACTAAATATGCTGCTAAAGAAGGCATCACAATGGCTGAGGCAAAGAAGAGAGTAAGCAAGCTGGATATTGTAGCATATGAACGGAAGGCAAAGAAGTATGTTGAAACAAAGGATCTTTCCGATCGGGCGAATGAAGAGATGAGGATCTATAATCTGACCATGAAGGTGAACCGGTTAGAACTCCTGAAGGCGAATATCGGTCTTGAGATGGTATCAGGGTTTGATGAGATGCAGAAGTATTTCGATAAGAAGCTGACTGACAGAACACTGAAAGAGTTCCAGAGACAAGCCGGTATTCTTGGTAAGTCCGTTCTCAAGAATGAGAAATACGCTCATGCAATCGTGAATGCATCATTTAAGAATGCGACATATTCGGATCGTATTTGGATGTATCAGGGAATGCTCAAAGCAGAGCTGGAAGGATTACTTGCATCAGGACTGATCAGAGGACAGAATCCGAAGAAACTTGCAAAGCATCTGGAGAAGAGATTCGGTGTCAGTGCTTATAATGCTGAACGACTCATGGTAACAGAGCTTGCAAGAGTGCAGACAGAGGCTCAGAAGCAGTCTTTTATCCGTAACGGCTTTGATGAGTATGTGTATGTTGCATGCACAAAAGGCGATGTATGTCCGATTTGCAAAGGGCTGGACGATAAGCATTTCAAGGTAGATGATATGATGCCGGGAGAGAATGCTCCACCAATGCATCCGAACTGTCATTGCAGCACAGCAGCATATATGGATAATGAGGCTTATGAGGAGTGGATAAACAGCTATCAAGAACATGGATTGAATTTCGAAGATTGGAAGGCTTCAAGGGAAAGCGAAGAAAGTAAAAAGAAATATAAATATGCTGATACAGTTGTGAAGAAATCACTTCTTACGTCTTCGGAGTATCGAAAGAAATTCAATCAGGTATCCGGCAATTCAAAGGTGAATCGTAGAGCATGGAACATTTCCAAGGATATGCTAAGTCATAGATCTGGTACAAAGTTTGAAGATTTGGCATTTATCAATGTAGTCAATGGGAAATATGCAGTGAACAAAGACTATGATGTAGAGAGCAAGGCAAATATGAATAAACAAATGAAGCAGTTGCTGGAAGAATCGGAGCCAGAAACGATTATCGCAATACATAACCATCCAGGTAGCAGTGTGCCGAGTCTTGCGGATTTGATGACTTGTGTGAACCGAGGGTACAATTTTGGACTGGTAGCTTGTCATGACGGCAAGGTGTACAAATATTGGGTAGATAAAGCAAAGTTTAATCCAGCTATTGCAAATGCAGCTCTTGATAAATTAGAAATCGAAGGATATAATTACGATATAGAAAAGATGTTCGCAGATGCAGGTGTGATAATGGAGGTGCTGTAAAGTGAAAGATAAAAAATACGATGAGATATGTCAAAAACTTGGATTTGAGCCGAGAAACTATAAATTCCCCAATTTTGATACGGAAGACGATTCGTGGGAAAGCCCTTTTAAAATATTAACAGTTGATGAAATCGACTACTTGTACAAAAATGGATATTTGAATCAGAAATAAGTGTAAATTACTTCAAGAGTAAGGAAGTGAAATAAATGGCTCAAAATGATTATTTTGTGATTGTATACCGAGTTTTAAAGTACCTTTACGATTGCCTGAAAAAGGGCGAAAAACCAGAAGCTGAGTATTTAGTTGCATCGACGTACAATATTCCAGAAAATTATTGGATATACATTCTTTTAAGCTTGATTAACGAAGAGTATATTAAAGGGATTAGGGTTAATTCCACAAAAGACGGAGTAATTTTTGGTGATTTGCAAGAAGCTATTATCACTCCAAAGGGAATAGAGTATTTATTTGAAAATTCATTGATTGAGAAAGCCAAGAAAACATTGAAAGATGTAAAAGATATGATACCATTTATTTAGAAAAGCCACTGATCATAATGATTGGTGGTATTTTTATACTCATTTTTCTCGGAAAGGATAGATGCAATTTGATTGAAGTAACCGTCCGCAAGGATGGAATAAAGATATCCGGGCATGCAAATTATGCTGTTTTCGGATCAGATATCGTATGTGCCGGGGTTACAGCACTTGCACAGACACTGATCAAGTCTATAAAGGACCTGACAGACGATAAAATTGAATATGAGATATCTCCCGGAAGGGTGGATATAAAGTATGGGAATCTATCAGAGAAGTCGAAAACTCTGGTGGATTCCTTTTTCA
>UMBA01020018.1_pt1 | contig 10410 bp, 16 predicted proteins | sample 1963861 | NCBI WGS metagenome assembly UMBA01 (sample SAMEA4835931, study PRJEB28245) | human gut metagenome | biome: gut microbiome; material: fecal sample | place: Denmark | collected 2008
TGCTCTACCCGTCTACCAGATGAAAACTTGCGATTTGCTTGAGCTGCCATGGTGTCGTACTTCGATCTCAGCTTTGATGCGCTTAGAATGTTTGTTTGCCAGAATGAATTGAACTGACACCAGTCAATCATTTTATGAATCTTATCGAATGGCCGATGATCCAACTCGTGCATCTTTCTAATGTCATCAGCCCAAGACTGTAAGTTTGGTTTTCGGTGCTCTGGGTTGTTACCTTTGATCTTCGACCATAGATAAACAGCTTCGATCATTTCAGGAGAGTCGTCAGCGTATTCACGCTTGCGGGAATGGTGACTATCTTCTTTCTTTTCCTTCTTCTCCTTCTCTTCCTTCTTGTTTGTTGACACTTGATTGACAGTTGATTGACGTTTGATTGACACTTGATTGTCATTGTCCTGATAGTCACACCACTTAGATATTGATATGACGCTGTATTTTGTGTTTGATTTGATTGTCAACATTCCGTTGTTTTCAAATTTCTTAACCCATCTCCATACCTGACGCCATGACACTTGATTGTCACGTCGCACACCATCATTCATCTCAAACGCCAGTGCGTGGGCTCCTGTCACCAGTTCTCCGCTTGTCACGGATACTTCTTGACCGTTGAATAAGAACTTGCTAGGAGCATGATTTGCTTTCATCAAAATCAGTAGCCAAAGTTTCAACTGATTCGCGTCAGTCCATACGAAGGACTGGCGTATTTTCCGATATACTTTGATCCAGCCTCCGTCTGCCATGTCATCACCTCAAATCAGAATGGAATCGTAAATAGCTCATAGCCGTCTACCTCAGTGTCACCACGTTCAAGCGCGTCACCGATATATTCGGGGCATCTGCCAAGGAAACGACACGCTTCCGATCGGCTGTAAAAATATCGAATCTGACCAGTCGGCGGATCTCGCAATACGACAGGAACTGCTGCCTTGTTAAGCTTATGCTCATATGCATGCATCAAGTTCCCACGTGGAGTGATCCATTCCAGATTATCGGCATTATTATTTGACGGGTTTCCATCGATGTGGTTGACATCTGGCAAATTATCAGGGTTGGGATGAAAAGCCAAGCAGACAAGCCGATGAACTAAAAACTGCTTACAAGCACGAGATTTCCATAATGTTACGCGCTTATATCCACCTTTATCCGTTTTCTGTTTAAGCGTTCTGCCTTGCCATTTGCGTTCGTAAGTGGTGCCATTTCGAACTGTCACAGTTGTTTTACCAGGGACGGTTCGAATCTGTCCACGATCAGAAACTTGATAAAGATGCTCATATGAAGGAATGTCTTTCCAATTTTCCATTTTTAATTACCTCTTTTAAGTCAGAATGGAAGATCGTCACTTACGTCTATTGGTTGACCATTGTTGGCAAATGGATCGGCTGCATTGGTTTGGTTTGCTTGTGCTTGTGTACCGAAAGACGGATTAGAATTTGAAACAGATGCAGCTTTGCTATCTTTCCAGCGGTGCTGAATCTGCGGGAAATCCGTTGGCTCCCACTTCTTGATATGCGGATAGGTTTTACCGTTGTATTCTTCGTTTTTGACGGTAACTTTAACAGCATGGCCCGTGAAATCTGCAAGCATCGCCGCAAGATCAGCCCACTTCTTATGGTCTGGAATGCCAGCATTTTTGCCAATCATGAATAGGTATCCCATTGCATACTCTCCGGTGTCTTTCTTTGGATATTGGTTGTCGAAGATATGCTTGTCCTGATATTTCTGTGGAACGTCATTGCGTACAATTAGATCAAACTTGATAAACTCACGATCTTTGTAGTTGTCAAATCCAAAGCGGTTAATAACGCATTCATATACACCATCTTGAATGTCGCCATTTCCTTCTGCTGCTTGTGAGTAGTCCATTGTGATAGCCATGTTTTAGTCCTCCTGTTTGACTGATTTTTCCTGATTTCCAAATTTGAATAGCTCGTTAATTGGCACCAACTTTCGATTGTCTAATCTGTTTTTAGCAAAGATTGCATCGGTTCCCTCAAGAATGACGCCACGGCCATCAGTCTTGGGATTAACTACTACGCGTCCTACAACGTCCGTCAGTCCTAATAGTCCGTCACGTACGCTGTCACGAATTGCTGGTGCATACTGGCTGAATGATTGCCCAGTTTCGCTCGTAACATCTCGTGTGTTTTCCCAAGCAGTTACTAGCACGTTTACTGGTGCGTCCATGAAGATCATGGTCATGATACGGGAAAAGTAATTTGTCCATCTTGAGTAATCCTGAAGCTCGTTGCCAATGCCGTTTTTACTGTGCCTGCCCATCTCGACAAACCAGTCTTTTTCGAACGCTGATACGTTGTCGATCACCAGATTGTCATATCCCGAAACACGTTCAGCCAGATTTTTCAGAAATTCTTTCCATTCTTCGCTTGGCTTGCTTCGGTCAAATGGTTGCACATCAATGTTCGTTGCACCGGATAGCACTTTGGAACTGTCATCCAGATCTAGCACGAGTGTTTTGCCATCAAGGTTGCGAATGGCTGATGTCTTGCCGACACCAGGCTTTCCATAAATCAAAACTCGCCAGTTCTTTGTTCGATCAATTGCAGATGCATGTTTAATTGGCTGCATCTACCGCACCCCCATTAATGCCCGAAACGGGTCGTAAATATTTTCGATTGAAACCCCATAGTATTCAGCCAACTGTGCCGCTAGTTCTGCACTAACTTTGTGAATTCCGCGTTCCCACATACTTACTGCTTGGCGTGTTACACCGAAGTGCTTGCCAACATCGCCCTGGGAAAGCCCGGCTTCAATGCGTGAAAGGCGAAGATTGGCTGCAATACCTTTTGCATCAATGGACATTTACCGCACCCCCAGTGACACGTTTTCGACCAGTCGTGCGTTTGGTACCTCACGGCCAGCTTGTAATGCCTTCTTCAAGTCGGATTTGTTGACCATCAATGTGGTCTTAATGAACTCTGGTGGCAACTTATTCGGGTCTTCTGGTGCTTCCACGCTCACTGTTCTGCGTGTGTAAATGCTGAACAGTGGTGTATGAATGTGTTCACGACCAGTTTCAACCATCGCTTGCACCAATCGTGATTTGATTGTCGCAGCGTTTTTCTTGGCACTTGTCTTGCGTTCCTGCAGACGTTTGATCTCGGCGTCCATCTCTTTGACGTCTGCTTCGACTGATTTATAGACTTTGACATAGCCAACAGCCTTATCGTCAAAGTCACCCTCAACCATTTCCATCGTGTCAGCAATCGCTTGTGGATCAGCGTTGCCACTTTCTGCCAGTCGTTGCAAACTGGTCAATTTGTCTGTTAAGTCGTATAATACTGACATATAATATTTTCCTTTCTATCAGTCGTTGGTCTGCATACCAGCGGCTTTTTTCATGGCTTGTTTGATAATGAATAGGATTGCGTGTGCGCCATCTTCTTGACCCATCGCATACGTTTGATGAGGGTCTGTGTTGTTCGGACCATAGTCAGTGGCAATCTTGTGATATTCGGCGATCTGGCGGTTAGATTCAGCTAAAATGTGCTCGTATTCCTCATTGGTCATCACGTCATCCCCTTAGTTTCGCTAGTCGTGCACGTAGCTTTGAATTCTCGGTAAGTAGCATCTTTGCAATTGGTGTGTGGTTGCCGCGCATAATGTCTAACGTTAATTTGTTGTGTTCGTTCAGCAAATCACCAATGGTTCGTTCTGCTTCATTCAATCCACTGCCTCCATCCTTTTGAAATCGTTGCGCCGATCATGACGCCAGCCGCTACCAATAGCAGGTAACACCATATCGGTGCGGTGGGCGTCAGCAAAACATACAATAGTGTTTGTAACATCAGCTCCAGCCTCCCTTCTGAATCTGCTGCCAGTTTTTGTCTATCCAGTAGCTCATTTCACGTGCTTTGATTAAATACGGACTACCATGTCCTTTTGACCAGCGCACAGGGCCTCCGTGCTCAGCATCAAGTTGCAATCGATTTGGCTTGATCACCTTGTCTTTGACATAATCGACTTTGCGATGTAGCTCTTTGGCAACATCGGTGATGGTCCAAGTCTTACCGCCAAGATCCATACGCCAATTTTCTGGAGGCGTGATAGGCCGAATATCTAATTTTGTTAGCGGCACAGCATTTCCTCCTTTCATGTGATCGCCTCTTGACGGATAATGAAACCAGAAAGGAGGTGAACAATATGAGCGAATTCTTTAAAATAGCAACGTTTGCATTTACCTTTATTACTGTGGCATTTTTGCTTCTTGACCACGTAAAAATATATTTATCTTCACGAGTTAGATTTAATTTAATACTGTCTGATTTTGAAGTCCTAGAGGAAGCCCAAGTTGTCAAAATGGATATGGTTATCGTCAACCATTCGTCTAGCAATTTAGCGATTATTGCAATGTATTATTTGGAGGATGGTAGTGAAGACACCATCAAGAGATTATTCCCACCAAATTGGTCAAGCAGATATGTTGCTCCAATTGATGAAACCAGCAGGTACTTCAAAAAGCTTTCAAAAGAAGATAAACTTGTCATTGGAAATGCTGGCGGAATGGCACTTGGCAAACGCGAATATAAGATGGTAGGATTACCGGAACTTGATACATTTCCTATAAATATGAATGGATATTCCGCTATTGATTTAAACTTGAGCTTTCAAGCGTCAGGCATGCGCCATCTTTTCGATCCCGGTCTGATGAAACATACCTTCTTGGTTATTACCTCTAGAGGGGTGTTTAAGAAAACATTCACAGCGTATGCAGCACGTATAATCCAGCAATAATCATGGCAGGTACGCCAAAAATGCATGCCACCAATCCCAAAATTGACATCCAGTCATGGAATTTAACGATGGAATAAACTGTGAGAGCGATTAAAGGCAAGACTGCAATCGCTGTTGAAAAGCAAAGAACTGCGAGCATGATGTTCATAATTACCATAGCTATCAACGACCTTTATAATTAATCAAGAGATGCTAACTTGCTTTGCAAGCTCCGTGCTGCCCATATCAGTGCGGGGCTTTTTTTCTTCGTTCATACTGCCATCCCCTTTTGTAGAAACTTGTTGATAAAATACTGCTGGCCTTTGCCGGTCACCTTGGTAGTCTTGGTGATCCGCACGCTGCCGTCTGGGTTCTGGAATGTACGTTCCTTGATATCGAACAGCTCCAAGTCCATTGCCCGTTGTGTCGGCATGTTGCGGCGATCTCCACTGCCGATCAGGTATCCGTGTTCCCGCAGCCAAGCGAACAACCTATTCTGGCCAATATCCACACCGTTCTGGCGTATGAGCTTGGCTAAGTCACCGATGAGAATGCTCGTATGGCTGGTGGCTACCGCGTCTGCAAACAACGCTTTAGGCTTCATTGTTTCGTTATCAGCCGTAAGTTCCGCTGTTTTTGCTTGTTCGTCCTTTAGCTGCGTTGCCAGATTGATAATGAAGTCTGGATTATAGATGGCCTTCTCAATCGTTTCAGGCGTCATATAGGCGCCATGCTTGCGGATTGATGGAAGGACTTCATGCGTTACCCAACGGTTAAAACGTTTGGCCGCTGGTTTTCGACTAGCACCAATCAGTTTGTATAGCCCCGGTTCGCTGATGAAATTGGTCTCGCCTGATAAGCCCCCTAAGTTAAACTTAGTCACCTCATCGCCGTCTAATGATTTCAACGCTACCGTTGTGTTTGTTAGTTTCAGTGCATTCGTAACATCCGGTGCTGAAAACCAGATAATGCCGTTTGAGCTGACAGTCCGAATTTGGTTATCCTCGAACTGAAATAGTTGTAGTTCGTTCATATCTATACCGCCTCCTTTACCGGGTACTTCGGTTTTTCCGAAGTTGGTGACAAAAAAATATCCCCAACCGAAATCCCTAAAGCCTTTGCAATAGCCTCTAAGTTCTTATAACTGGCTCCGCGAAGACGATCAATATCACGCTCATAGTTATTAATCGTTTTCACTGTTAAGCCAGACTCAGTCGCCAGCTCATTGACTCGCATGTCTCGAATTCCGCGCCATTGACGAAGCGTAAATTTCTCAGGTTTTTCGTTCATTGCTGTTTTCTCCTTTCGTTCTTTATGTCTATATAATACAGTTCGGTTTTTCCGAAGTCAATAATAAAATTCTGTTTTTCCGAAATTAAATTCGGAAATATATTTCCGTTTTTCCGAAGTGGTGGTATAATGTTCCTATAGAAATGAGGAGGAACTTGACATGTTTGCAAAAAATCTAAAGTATCTGCGTGCAAAACGCGGCTATGATCAGCAGACATTCGCTGAAATGATCCACCGAAGCGTTTCTACCGTCAGTGAATGGGAGTCTGGCAAGTATACTCCAAAAGCGGGAATCCTTGCTGATATTGCCAATATGTTCGGTGTAAAGTTAGACGACATGATGAATAAAGACTTGTCGAAGAGTGCTGACAACACCGTGATTGAGAAAACTACAAATACAATGCGAAAACTCCACCCTGCACGTCAGCGGAAAGTGTACACGTACGCGGAAAATCAGCTCAATGAGCAGCAAAATCCAGATAACGTTGTCAGCTTAGATGAAGTGCGTGTAGAACGTAATCTCGATGAACCAGAGTTAAATGTTGAGGTTGATGGTATTGTGGCCGCTGGATATGGTGCCTTTAATGATGATCGCTATGAACCAATGGACACAGTTAAGATTCCAGACAGTGCTATTCCGTCTCACTACGATTACTGCTTTAAAGTTGTCGGTGACAGTATGTCTCCTTACTACGAGGATGGTGAATTTGTATTTGTTCAGAAAACACAAGATGTTACTAACGGTATGATCGCTGTAGTTGACATTGATGACATGACATTCATCAAAAAGCTGATATTAGAGCAAGACCGTCTGTGCCTTCGGTCATTGAATGATGACGTAGATGAAAAAACTGGCAAACGTATCTACCCAGATTTCTACGCTGACGACACAGACAATATTGATGTGATCGGTAAAGTTGTTGGGTCATATGCATTCAATTAATCTTACGTCCAAACCCTGATCGACGTTAAAAGCTGGATTTTTTGGAGGGATTCATTATGAAGAAGCTAGTATTAGTGTCTGTTGCGTTGCTTGCGTTGGCATTGGCTGGTTGCAGTAGTTCTGCTAATAGCAACAGTTCAAGTAGCAATAAGGTGTCTGTTGCTAAAGGACAAAATACATCTAGTAGTAAAGGGTCTTCAGACAGCTCAGAAAAGATTACTTACAATTACCAAGACGTATCTGTATTAAGCAAGGCAACATACCCCGTAAGCTATTCTGATAATTCTTGGGCGGGAACAACCGTTGGAATTGACAAGGTAACCGTTTATCGTGTCAAACCATTCACGGATGCAAGTAAGAAAACCTATCAGGGGTTAGTCACCGCTCACTTTAAAATTCATACAACTCGTGATATTTCAATCTACCCGAGTCAGGGCACATTGGTAACTTCTGACGGTCAGCAAGTAGATGGCACCAACTTTAGTGGTGATGATTTTGACGGGCAAATTTCTAAAGATGTAGATCGCGACGGCACTGTCGTTTGGGCACTAGAAAAAATGGATGATCCTAGATCGTTAAAGACTATCCGACTTAAGTGGAGTGCAAATTACGACACCGATGACATGGAAGACGACAATGCCAACAAAGATTACGATGCCACCATTAACCTTCAGTGACTTGTTTCTTCCCCCACGCAAGCGGCGTCCCCGTGCAAGCCGGATAGTGGGGCTGGATGCAAAATAATAAGCGCCTACCCCACCGACCAAAGTGAACGGGTAGACGCCTAAAAAATACTCGGAGTCATAAGACTCTTTGTATTCACATTTTAACACAGGAGGACAATAATATGGCGGTATTCAAGCGAGCTAACCGAAAAAGTAAGCCTTGGGGATTCCAGTATTCATACAAAGTGGATGGCATCTCCAAGCAGAAAACATCATTTTACAAAACACGAAAAGAAGCTAAGGCTGCTGAGGCAGAGTACCTCACTTCTACTGGCGGATCTGTAAAAATCGATCCAGTGATCACTTTCGCAGATTGGTATGACAAGTGGTTGCATACCTACAAGATACGTTCTGTGTCCGAACTGACGATGACCAAGTATGCAACTTCGGGTACAATCATCAGAAACTACTTCAAAGACCTTAAATTAATTGACTTAACGCGCATGATTTATCAACAGTTTATTAACAACTATATTGATGACGGTTACGGCCACAAGCACGCAAGGCAATCAGTCCAGAAACTACATTCGCATGCTCATCAAGCAATCATGGCCGCAGCAGACGAAGGCTTGATTAGGCGCGATTATGCCGCTCATGCAGAACTAGGTGGTACCGCAGGCCGATCAGAAGACACAAAATTTCTCGAAGCTGATCAGTTCGAGAAACTGCGAGATTATGTTGATCAATTTGCCAACCCGCAACGAATTGCTCTCATGATGGTTCAGACGGCCATATACTCTGGCGCTCGGCTTGGAGAAATTGGGGGCTTAACGTGGGAAGACATTGATGAGAAGAAGAGCACCATCAGTATCGACAAGACCTTCAAGTACAGGTTTGTCATTCGCAACGCAGATGGTAGCTGGCCAGAACGTGAAAAAGTCTTCGGTCCGACCAAGACTCCTTCAAGTGTTCGTACTATCAAAGTAAGCCCAGTTCTTATCGCTAGCCTCCATAAGCTCATATTGGCTGACAGAATAAAAGCGATTAACAATCCGTACCATTTACTGTTTCTTGGGCCGACTGGCTTGCCAATATATAGCAATGGTGTCAACAAGGAGCTTCGCCGTGCTCTAAAACATCTTGGCATTGAGCGTCCTGGGTTCGGTTTCCACGGATTGCGGCACACGCATGGCAGCTACCTGCTTTATAAAGGTCTTGATATTCAATACGTATCACACCGCCTCGGACACGAGAACGTCGGCATTACCACCAAGATCTATACGCATCTACTGGACGCGATGACACAGAAGCAAGACGAAAAAGCACTGAATGTATTGTGACTCAAAATCGAACCAGAGAACACGGCTCAATGTCAAATGCCGCAAGGCCTACAGCACACATTCAATTTTAGATCACGAACCATTTTCCTAAAAAATCGCAATTTCAGGCTATTTGGTTCGATGTGGTTCGATGGATTATATTTTTTAGGGGTTTTTCGGAGTTCAGATAAGAGCAAGAATTCCGGTTTAAAGCCATTTCTGAGCACTAAAAAAGCCCCTAAAAGGGGCAAATATACCGGTGATCGGGGTATCAAGGAATATATACATGCTGATATGATTGCATTTATGGCAAAAAGTGGTTCGATGTGGTTCGACGCTTTAAACGACAACACACTTTATTGTAATAGGTAGAAACACGTTTTAAGAGTTCAGAAATGTTGGCACAAAAATAAGCCTCCCGCCATTGCTGGTAGGAGGCATTTTTGTTACCTGATATATCAGTATTCTTCTCCGTCCCAGCCACGTAGACCAGGAGGACCGCAAACGGCTGATTTATGCTCCAAGGCCATTGTCACAGACTGAACGGAGGTAACAGCATCTATAAGTTCATCAGTTGAATGCTTGTCTGAAGCGGAATCCAGCAACTCTGAAACGGCTCTCATTAAGTCACGTCTCACATAACTTTGCTCAATAACTCGTGCTTGATCAATTTTTTTAGACATATGCACTCACCTTATTTAAATTTTTTGGTTTCAACGGCAACCCATTACCTGATGTATAGGCTTTCGCCCGGATAGATTAGGCTATAGATTGATTTGCCGTTGTTGGCGGCTAACGTGTACATGCTGATGCCGTACTTTCTGGCAATGCTCCAGAAGCTATCACCATAGCGGACTGTGTAGTACGTGTGACTTGATACGGACACTGAGTAGCCACCAGAGACACGCAATACATCGCCTGGGTGAATCACGCTGTAGATTGACTTGCCGTTGTTAGAAGCCAAAGTATACATGCTCATGCCATAATTGTAAGCAATCGACCACCAACTGTCACCAGACTGAACCGTGTATGACGAGCCAGAGCTTACTGATGGCACACCGGTCGTTGTCAGCAACTCAACATTGCTACGATTGATCCAGCTCATGATGCCACCAAGCAATACGTTTGATCCAGATACTTGCTGCACGGTGTACGTCTTGCCCTGAACCCAGCTAGGCATTGCGACACCATTAGCCCAACGGGTTGTACCGAAGTTTACCTTAACACTATCGCCAACTTTGATCTGGCTAAGCGTGGTGTTATTAGCTTGCTGGCCTGCGTTGGTTGCCGGTGTATCGGTTGATGGCTTGACGTAGGTCTTGCCGCTGTCAGTTGTCGTGCTACCGTTGTAGCCTGAATCAGTGATGCCGGTTAGATCAACATTTCCGTCAAGACCGCCAGCGCGATAGGTGGAAGTGAACTGGAAGATACCTACATTGTCAAA
>UMBA01027023.1_pt1 | contig 10237 bp, 22 predicted proteins | sample 1963861 | NCBI WGS metagenome assembly UMBA01 (sample SAMEA4835931, study PRJEB28245) | human gut metagenome | biome: gut microbiome; material: fecal sample | place: Denmark | collected 2008
ACATCGCGCCGCATGCCAGCGAGACGAACCTGTATGCGCTTTTTGCGTTCATGATGATTCATGGATTAGTCTGGGAAGGGAGCCGTAGCTCCGGATACTTGGGATATTCGGAATCTACGGCTCTTGTTCTACCTGCGTGGCCTGCGCCGTCTGCGTGGCGGTTTTGGCTTCGGCTTGGGCGATGGCTCGCTGCCGTTGGACTTGAGCGCGGCGATGACGGCCGCTATCCCGACGAGCAGGGAGCCGATGGCTTCGATCGCTTTCCAGACCTCGTCCATGTTCACCTCCTTTCACTGTTCTGTTTTGCTGACATAACTAATATAACACAACTATGCAAGTTATGCAAGTCAGATATAAGCGACACGCAGACCCACTGCTAGAATCAAACGGAGCCGCAACGAGCCGGCCGCAAGACAACGACGTTAGGGGCATGATGCCAAGAGAACACAAAGGAGCCAGCATACTGGCCAATAAAAATGACTACGTGGCATTCGATCTCGAAACCACCGGCCTCGACCCACGCTGGGACGACATCATCGAAATCGGAGCCGTAAAGGTCAGAAACGGACAACCTGCCGACCGATACGAACAACTCATCAACCCCGGCCGACCGATACCCTCCATCATCACCGAAATCACAGGCATCAACGACGACATGGTCAAAGACGCTCCGGCGCTCGCCGACATACTCCCCGGATTCCTCGAATGGATCGGCGACGACATCCTCCTCGGCCACAACGTCAACTTCGACATCAACTTCCTCTACGACAACGCCGAAGAACTCGGCGAGAAACCGGTCGACAACGACTTCATCGACACCCTCCGCCTCGCACGCTACCTCTACCCGGAAGAACGCCACAACCGGCTACGTGACCTCATCGCAAGATTCGACATCGCCGAAACCCAACAGCACCGGGCGCTCGCTGACGTGGAACAGACCGTCGCATGCTATCAGTGGATGCTCCACCACATGGAGAAAAACAACATCCCGTTTCCAACCGGAGAAGGCAGACGACGCGGCGGAACGTCACCGTTGTTCCGCGGCGAGGAACAGCTGCTGCAGATCGCACCCCAAGACGAAATCACACCGGATCCAGCCTTCGAAGGCCTCACCTTCGTGTTCACCGGCGCACTCAAGAAGATGACCCGCGCCAACGCCCAACAGGCCGTCACCAATCTCGGCGGCATCAACGGCAAAAGCGTTACCAAGGAAACCAACTACCTCGTCACCGGCAGCACCGACTATAACTCCGCCCTCAAAGGGGCCAAAAGCAGCAAATGGCTCAAAGCCGAGAAACTCCAACTCGCCGGACAGGACATCGCCATCATCAGTGAAGACGTGTTCTACGACATGCTTGGAGATAGCATCGCGGAAGCCTCCTCTGCCGCCGCGTCAGAACCGGAACGAGAAAAAGAATCAATGTGGGATTCGGCAGCAGAACCGGTGAATGTCAAACCCAGTGGAACGGAGATCGAGGCACACCTCAACGCCGACGTCCTGCACTCCACCGACCACCAAGACAAGCTATCGGAATACGGCCGCGATAGATGGGTCTGGGTCACGCTCACCAAGTCAGAAATACCGGAAGGCGAAGGCAAAGGCCACCCCACGGCGATAATCAGCCTCGACGGCAAACAGATGGGATGGCTCAGCAAAAAACGCGCCTCACAGCACATGTCGCAAATCCCAGACGGCACCGTTGTCGCAAAAGCATTCATCAAACACCGAAAAGCAGGACTGGCGCTACTCGTCTATCTTCCTTGGGATGAGTAAACAAGTCCCCAAACGTCACATCGCCCCGGCGCTCGCAGTGAGCAGCCGGGGCGATTTCGTTTATTCGGCGACCATTGGACTCGACCAGGTGGGATTATCCGGATCTGAATCAATTCTGTGCGACATTTCGTGCATGATCTGCGGCCAGCTGGCTTTTTGCAGAGCTTCTTCGATTCCGATTTCAAGGGTGCCCTCCGCTTCCGTAAGGTAGTCGAATGCTACCAGCGCCTTTACCGGACTTGAGCCGTAAGCTCTTGCGATGAGGATGACGTTCTCGGCTGAAAAATTCAAGGAACCCTCGGAGTATTGCCGCCAAGCGGTTGTTGCGGAAATTCCGGCTTTTCGAGCCACATCTTTAATAGTATCTTTTCCGACAGTTCTGTCGTACCAGGTTTTTTTATCCATGATTCCATTATGGAACCAAAATGATTCCATGTCAAAATCAAAATTCCGTTTCGGTTTGACATATGAGATGAACACGCTTAATCTGATACCAAGATGAAAACGCAATACCGAAACGGAATGAGGTTTGAAATGGCTAAGGTTTTCGTCCTGCGAGACGGCTTCTTGGATCGCGTAAGGAAGATGAGCGGACTCAAAACCGAAGAGGCGCTCGCAGGAGCGCTGCACGTCTCGGTCGAAGAGCTGCAATCGGCGGAACAATCGCGCAAACCAACGCCGAATATATTAGTCGGACTTTTCACCGCCTTTGGATTCACTCCCGGCGAAGCGACTGCAGTCGAAGACTCCGTCGCTCCGCGCTCGCAGAAGTTGGTGGCGTGATGAACACCACAACAAAGGAAGAGCTCGCCAATCTGATGGCGGATTCAGGCAAGTTCGAGCTCGTGGATGCAACCGCATACGGCATCGTGTTCATGACCGCTCCCGGCGTATTCGAACTCGGCGTGACGCAGCTCATGCTCGGCAACAGTGGACTTCTCATCAATCTCGAAGTCGGCTGGTGCGAAAAGGTCGACGTGGCCGGCACGCCACGGCAGATTTTGCAGCGTCTCACATCCCAAATCAAGAGTTTCTAAGGAGACCTGCATGAGTGACGAGAAAGAACTGAAGGACACAAGCCGCGTCCCATTGGGGGAACGTCAGGCATGGTCTCCGTATCAGGCCGCGCAGGTGTACTCGCTCGATTACGAGGGGCTGCGGCAGGCGATCAATAACGGCGACCTTGACACGTTCCGCCCGCCGAACCGGCTCGGCAATCCGGGCCGTCGAAGGGTCACGAAGGCCGCGATGGATCGCTGGATCCGAAGCATGGAGGAATGAGATGAAGAGTATATGCAAATTCGCCGCCGTGATAGTCGCAGTGATCCTCGCCATAATCCTGACCGGCTGCGGCGAGAACTGGCGGGAACCACCGACCGACGAAGACGGCCTGCACACCGTCACCAAATGCATCGAGGGCGAAGAATTCGTGATCGTCTGGTTCTACGGATACCCGGCCAGCGTGCAGATGCAGCCACTCAACAGAACATGCGACATGGGAAAGGATACGGACTGATGTGCCAGCAGAACGATACCGTGACCTTCCGCCTGCTCATCGGAAACGGGCGCGAGGAACACGAAGCCGCATGGGCCGAACTCGAAGACGCCGGCGACTACGACAAGAAGATCCTCAGCGTGCACACCCCGGAGGGCATGCCGCCGGTCATCCGCGCGCTCGCCGCCATGGGTGCCGCGCAGATCTCCGCCGCGTTGCGCAGCGACAGCGAGGGCTTCGGCCCCGGAGTCATGCTCTCCGACTTCCTGCCCGAGGGGGTGACCGTCGATGAGCAAGGACACATCAGCAAACAGCACTAGCGTTTACACGCTGCCGGAACGCATCATACTCACCGTTGCCATTGTGCTCAGCGTCTGGTGGCTGCTCACGCACATGGGGTGCGCCCATCCGATCGGCAACCTCATCGCGGTGATCGTCTACCTGTTCTCGGCGACCATGCTCGCGCTTCCGTGGGTGATGCGCAAGCTCGAACCGTATCTCACCGAAGAGGAATAGCAAGACTTGGTGCGCGTCAACGCCGCCCGCCATCCAATGACAGGAGGGGTGAGCGGGAACGATGGCCGCGAGTCGGTGTGCCGCTCCATGGGGGCACTCCGCCGGCGCAGACCGGCCAGCGCGCACCACCAACACCAGAACATCATAAGGAGGATTGACTTGGCGAAGGATCCAAGCATCGCCATCATCCGGGGCAGGCTCGCCGCCGACCCGGAACTGCGGGCCACTGGCAACAACGTGCACGTCGTGAGCCTGCGCATACTCTCCAGCGGCTTCGAGACCGACAACGACGGCAACAAGGTCGACGTCACGCCCACCAGCTGGCAGTGCGAGGCATGGCGCGACCTCGCCCTGCACATCGCGCAAAGCCTGCGCAGAGGCTCGCAGATCACCGCCGTCGCACGACCCAAAACCGAAACCTACACCGACCGCAACGGCGACAAACGCTGGTCGACCAAATGGGTGATCGAGGACATCGGGGCCAGCCTGCGCACCGCCACCGTGCAGATCAGCCGAACCGCAGGCCACGGCACCAGCCAGACCACGCCAACCGCACCGCCTGCTCAGGCTCCGGCATCCGACCCATACGCCGGCATCCCGGCACCAAGCATCGAAAACGACCCCTGGGATTAGGAGACCCTCATGGTCAGCAAACCGAAATACGACGAAACCACACTCCAACAGCTCTACCAGCTCGCATGCCAGGAAGGCTGGGACCAGCTCACCGTCAGCGAACGCATGGCCGTCGGCCGCTGGTGCAAGAAGAACAGTCTGCCCAAACCCGACGGCCTGCCCCACGCCACCAAACCCATAGCCCAACCGGAACCGGAGCCAAGACTCGACGGCTTCGAAACCATACCAGTCATCGACGGAAGAAAACGAAAAGCGGAGGAACCAGTGAAAACCAGCCAAAAGGCAGCGAAAACCGCAAGCGATGAGGAAGACATGCGACTGTTCAACGCCGTCCGCTTCCTCGAAGGCTGGCCCGAAGACATCACACCGGTCAGACCGATCCACGCAGGCAAATGGACGCTCGCCGGCCAGGCCTTACGCCGATTCCCCGACCGGCCGGCCATCATCGCCGACAACCTCAGCAGGTCACAGGCGCGAGGATTGCGCAACCGCATGCAGAAAGCCAGCATCCCGGCCTTCCAACCGCCAAAGGATTATCGCGTCGAAATCGCCCCAGACCACAAACACGAAGGAATGTACGTGGTCATCGCCGCCTACACCGGAAAGCACCCACGATGAAACCCACCAAATACGAAGACAACGACGGCCAGCCACTCGACATCATCATCCCCGGCCAACCCATCACCAAAGGCTCATACAAGCCCATCATGAAAAACGGCAAGGCGCTCGCCGACGATCCCCGCGCCCACAGGTGGGAGCTCGTGCTGAGGCTCAACGCCGTCGACGCGCTCAACAGGGCCGGATTCAAACCCTATGACTGCCCTGTGGCCATCTCCTGCATGATCTGCATGCCGTGCACCGATGACCGGCATTACTATCCCTGCATGCAGACCGCGAAGGACAAGGGAGGCGGCGATCTCGACAAGCTCTGCCGTGCCATAGGCGACGGCCTGCAGGTCGTCAACAGCCGGTACGCGGGCAGGGTGCGCGGCGGCGTGCTCACCAACGACAGCCGGATCGTCGGCTGGGACGTGTGCAAGATGTACGAAACCGAACTGCACCCGATGGGCGTGTACCTGACGATATGGCCGCTCACCGGCGACAACGAAACCATATTCCACATCAACCACGTCTGGAAGCCGGCCACCAAGCAAGGATGGCAGCTTTTCCACGAAAAAACCGGGGCACCGGAACCATCCGAACTGTTCAGAACCATCGGCAAGCTCGCCGACTTCATCAACAATGAGCCCACCCCACAGCCCATCCAGCCGGGCACGGCGATCAAGGAGGAACACCATGGGCAAGCGTAAGCACGGACGCCAGCAGCTCGAACACCAACGGCAGAAGAACAGGCGCAAACGACTGCCACGCAACCCGATACCCACCACCATGTCCAACGACGTGAAGGAACAGTGACCAGCAATGCAGACCACACCACAATCAGCGGGAATGGAAACCCAACGCATCAAACGCCAATGGGCGCTCGCCGTCGGCCGCATCGACACCACATCCACCATGGTCGACACGCTCACCGCCACCGTCAACGCGATCCGCGACCAAGGAGCACCCGAAGACGTGCTCGAACAGCTCACGCAGGCGCTCACCGGCCTCAACCAGACCCGAAGGGCGCTCGCCTCCGCGTCACGCCGACTCTACCAGCGTGTGGAGGAACGACCATGAGCCGCAAGGAGACCCGAGACCGGCTCGACCGCCTGTCACCGAGCATGAAGGAGCTGCTGATCAGCATGCTCCACCGCAACACCTACCCGGTCGACAGCAACCAGAGCCGCACCTTCCACGCTTTGGAGGAACGCGGGCTCATACAACCAGACTTCTACGAGATCTGGGCTTTGACCGACGAAGGCCACAAAACCGCCCTCAACCTGCTAAGGAGATGACCATCATGGGCAGATACGTGGAAAACATGAGGAATCATGTGCACAGCCGGCACATGGTCGAACAATCGCTCGACTGGCTCGAGGAGATGCGCGAGGAACCCGACTATCCCGGCCCCGAAGCCGAACCGGTACGCCTCTGGCGCTCGCGAGACTACCAGGCCATGCTCTACATCGACAAGGACAGCGGCATGAAACGGCTCGCCATCACCCGCGTGCAGGTCGACAAATACACCGGCGAATACCGGGAAGGCATCGGCTGGGACGCATTGCAGCGGATCAAGAACGAGACCATGGGCGAGGACGCATGGGCCGTCGAGGTCTACCCGCCGGAGGAATACGTGCAGAACGTCGCCAACATGCGCCACCTATGGATCCTCGACGAGGAACCACGCTTCGGCTGGAAGACACCGACCGGCATCGAGGAACCCGAAGACGACGACGAAGAACACCGGACATACGCCAACGGCGGCACCACGCAGATCTTCATCGGAGGTGAATGACCATGAGCATCGAACTCGTCGCACGGGCCAAGAAAACCCGGCTGCATGGGGACAGCACCGCCAAACTCCTGCTCATCGTGCTCGCCGACTACGCGAACGACGACGGCATGGCATGGCCGAGCGTCGCCACCATGGCCGCCGAAGTCGAGAAATCCGAGCGCAGCATCCAACTGCTCCTCCGCAAACTCGAAAAACAGGGGCTGATCCGCAAGGGAGACCAGAAACTCGTCGGCAAATACGCCAAAGGCCGCCGACCAATCGTCTACAAGCTCTTCCCCAAGAAAACCAAGAGCGAAAAAGCCGATGAAGCGCACGACGACGCGGAAAACAGGGGTGAAACACATTGCACCCCTGAAACAGGCTTCACCGGTGAAACCGACTTCACCCCACAGGTGAAACAGGCTTCACCCCACGGGCGAAACCCACTTCACCCCACGGGTGAAACCCATTGCGCTTTAGGGGTGAAACCCACTTCACCCAAACCGTCACAGGAACCGTCAATAAAACCGTCAAGAGAGAGTACGCGCGCGAAAAAACCGAAAACGAAACCAGCCAAGGATCCACGCCGACAACTCGCCGACTTCCAACCCGACCAGACCCACGTCGCGCTCGCCGCCGCCTTGGGACTCGACCTCGCCTACGAGCTCGACAAATTCCGCGACGCGCTCGCCGCCAACGGCAAATACCCGGCCGACCCAGCCCCCGCGTTCCGCAACTGGCTCAAACACGGAGCCGAACTCGGCATCGGCAAACCAACCGGCGGAACCATGCCCGTGCTCGCCGACGGTGAGCCCGAGCTGCAGCGCAGGGCACGCAAGCTGGTCGAAAGCTCCACGCCGCTCAAGCAACGACAGCCGAACCTCGAGGCACGTCTCGCATGGATCCCCGCCGTCGCCAGGCTCCTCGGACAGGGCAAGGCCCCGACCGACATCGTGGCGCTGATCTGCTACGGGGATCCCGACGAGCTCGCCGGACTCGGCATCGGCTTCGACGAACTCGAGGAGATCGCATGAACGGCACGGTCCAGGAAACCATCGACTGGCACACCGCCAGCCCTCAGCAGCTCGACGGATGCCGCTGCATCCTCATGACCCGCACCGGAACCATCATCGACGGCCGACTCAAGGCAAGCCCGCCGCATGACGGCTACCAGGCCACCCGGTTCACGCTCGACGACACCGACCGCACGCTGCAGGGCATGCAGATCCTCAGCGTCGACCAACGCCGCCCGCCGATCCTCCAACCCAGCATCCGCACACTCACCGTCCTGAAAGGCTGAAAACCCATGAACACCAACGACTCCCACACCATCACCGTCGGCGGAAACCCAATACCGGCCGAGCCGACTGAAGCGCTCCTCTGGCTCGACATCGAAACCACCGGCCTCGATCCATACAAATGTTCGATACTCGAAATCGGGGCGATCTGCACCAGCCTCGACGCGACGACGGAAATCGCACGCTACGAAACCGTCATCCACATCGAAACCAAACAACTGCTCGGCATCAGCCTCAAAGCCATGCACATGCACACCGCCAACAACCTGCTCGCCGAATGCGAACAAGGCGGCATCAGCGAACACGAAGCCGCCGACGACCTCGCCGACTACATCGACAGGCTCACCAGCACCCAACGGCTCACACTCCACCCGGCCGGCACCAACATCCAACGATTCGACCTGCCCGCCATCAACCAGCTACTCGACAAATACGACTACCAAGGATTCCTCGACAACCAACTCCACTACCGGGCACTCGACCTCACCACACTCAGACTCACCCAACAAGCCCTCGGACGAAACCCATACCAACACCACACCGGCACCCACCGCGTCCACGACTGCCTCACCAGAGACATCACCGAATACCAGACCACCATCAACCAAATGAAAGCCAGCCACTAACCATGAAAAACCCCAGCTTCATCAAAACCATCACAAACCACAGCCTCACCACCTTCGGACGCATCATCCTCTCCATCAACATGCTCGCCGTCATATTCACCGCACTACGCCTCGCCAAGATCATCGACTGGAGCTGGTGGCTCATCCTCCTACCCATCTGGGGACCAGCAGCCTACTTCACACTCGTCATCGGCGGCTGCACCATCTGCATGACCGCCGCCGCCATCCTCAACCACATCGACAAACCAAAAACACCAACAAACAAGAAAGAAGCCCAATGAGCGTAGACACCACACAACAAGCACTGGACGCGCTCGCAACAGCCGGCCTCGGCGACGAAACCCCAGCCGAATCCTACGTAATCGGCTACAAAACCGGATGGGACCAAGCACTCGCGCTCGCCATCAGAATCGAAAACGCAATCAACAACGAAAACACGGAGGAAACCAAATGAAACTCCTCAACCGCATCTTCAAAAACTGGACAATCGAGGAATTCACCGGCCTGCTCTTCCTCACCATCACCGGCATCACCGCAATCATCGCAGCACTGCTGATCTGGCTCCTCGCATACACCATCACCCACATCAACGACCCAGCACCACAACCAAAACAAACCACCAGCCAATACATCGACCACCAAGGCGACGTGAAACGCCTCTGCCTCACCTACAAAACCGGCGACCACGTCGACGCCATCAGCTGCACCCTCCTCAACGACACCGGAAACCAACAATGACCGAAAAACAAGGCAAAATCCTCACCTACCGGCAAATCAAACAAGCGCTCGCCGACTGGTACAAACGCAACCGGTTCCTCACCACCGAAGAAGCGCTCACCCGCGAGGCCGGATTCATCTACGACAACTACGGCACCAACTACTACATCGAATACCCGCCACCACCACCAAGCGAACAGCCCATGCGACAATAGAAGCGGGCATGAAGCCAACAGCAACAACAACGTAGAAATCCAAGGAAGGAACACCATCATGCCCACACCCGCCCAACAGTTCGACAACAACCTGCGCTCGCTGAAGGACGGGTGGGGCGTGCTGTGTCTGATCGCCGCGAAGAAGGCGAGCATCATGGTGCGCAGCACCGGGAACGGCACGCATAGCATCGCGCCGATTCCGGTGAACATCGACGCATGGCAGTTGAAGCAGGACATCGACCTGCTGGCCAGAAGGCTTGTGAGGGCTGCTGGATTGCACGCGCACCACGGCATGGACGTGCCTGGATTGCTCAAGGGCGTGATACTGCATGAGTCGAAGCTGCTGCAGCGCGACGACTCCGAACCGATCATGGAGACGGTGGCCGTCATCGCGAAGCGACTGGATAGGATGCTGAACCCGCCGCCGGCGTGCAAGATGATCGGCCCGTGCCCGAAATGCGGGTGCGAATTGTGGTGCACGCCGCTCGAACTGACCTCCGGCTACAAGGCGTGCGACCGGTGCCTCGGCGAATGGCGCATCAAGGATGTGCAGCGGGCGAGCGTGCTGCGTCTCGCCCTCGGCGGG
>UMBA01023865.1_pt1 | contig 10235 bp, 5 predicted proteins | sample 1963861 | NCBI WGS metagenome assembly UMBA01 (sample SAMEA4835931, study PRJEB28245) | human gut metagenome | biome: gut microbiome; material: fecal sample | place: Denmark | collected 2008
CGATGCTGGTGAATGCCGTGCTTGAGAATCTGCCGAACAAGAAGCTGGTGAGTGCTTCTGGAATGGCGGGATTCCGCAGTTCCAATTTGGTGAATACTCGTCGCGTTTCGAAGAATTTCTACTTCTGCGGCGACGGCGAAACCGCTCCGGTGCCAGGCGCTGGTCTGATGGCACCGCGCGTGGGTGTGGTCGCCTGCCACGAAGCCAATATGATCACTCGCTTGATTCTCGGCGAAGAAGACGCCTGACAGCGAAACGCAAACGCAAACGCAAGTTGCAATCGCAAATCGTAACGAATGACACGACACTAATCGCATAGTAAGGATTAACCATGAGCACCGAAAACACGATCACCACCGCGGAAAAAGACTTCGCAGCGGCACCGAATGCCACGCTCGACGAGCTGGTCGGCACCACCACGAACACCGCACTGCTGCCGGAACCGGATGCGCACGCGTATGACGAAATCGCCACCGGTGACGCCGATCCGTTGATCCTCGGCGGACACAAGTTCACGAGCCGTTTCATTCTCGGTTCCGGCCGCTACGATCTGAACCTCATCAAGGCGACCATTGAGAACGCGGGCACGCAAATCGTCACCATGGCGTTGCGTCGCTGCCGTACCACCGAAAACAATCTGCTCGACTACATTCCGAAGGGCATCACCATGCTGCCGAACACGTCCGGCGCGCGCAATGCCGAGGAAGCGGTGCGTATTGCCCGTCTCGCGCGCGAAGTGTGCCAGACGGATTTCGTGAAGGTGGAGATCGAGCATGAGGCGAAGTATCTGCTGCCCGACAATGAGGAAACCATCAAAGCCACGAAACAGCTGGCAAAAGAAGGCTTCGTGGTCATGCCGTACATGTTCCCCGATCCGATTGCGGCGAAGCGTCTTGAAGACGCAGGTGCGGCTTGCGTGATGCCGCTTGGCGCGATGATCGGCTCGAATAAGGGTCTGCGTGCACGCGATTTCATTGAAGTGATTATCAAGAATTCCAATGTTCCGGTGATTATCGACGCTGGTATTGGCCGTCCGAGCCAAGCTGCGGAAGCCATGGAAATGGGCGCGGACGCGGTGATGGCATACACGGCCATCGCTTCCGCCGGCAATATTCCGCTGATGGCACGCGCGTTCAAGAAGGCGATCGAAGCTGGTCGTGAAGCGTATTTGTCTGGCTTGGGCAAGGTTACGGAAGATCATGCCGTGCCGTCCAGCCCGACGAACGAGGCCGACTACATCGGCTAAAGTGCGCTGAATCCCATAATGGGGATTCGCGCAAAGACCATACTGAAAAGGGGCGTTTGCCGAACGTACGTGATGCACTCACGTTCGGCAAACGCCCCTTACTTGTAGCCTGCGTTACCCGCAAACGCTACTGCTGCAAAGCTTCCTTAAGATCGCGATTCTGGAATCGTTCATGCAGCAGGCAATATCCGCCGAACGCAACCAGCCAAATCAGACCGGCGATCGCAGAACCAATCGTGTCCGTCGACAGGAACAACGTGACATACACGAGCACAAAGAACGCGATCGCAATCCAATCAAACACCTGCCAAGCGGGCATGACGAAACCGTCTGGCAGAAAATCGCTGCTCTGACGATACCTGTGATGGGCGAGCATCGTCAGCACGTAAATAAAAATCACCACAGCGCTGGCGGCCGAAGCGAACAGCACGAACGCGCCGGAAATGCCTGGAATCGCGTTGATAATCGGGGAGAACAGAATCATGCAACCCGAAGCGACAATCGCCTTCGCAGGCACCTTGTGATCGGAAACTTCAGCCAAACGAGCCATCGCAGGCGACTCAGAATCCGAAGCGAGCTGATACAAGTGGCGACCGGCCGAATAAATCAGCGAATTCAACGCCGACGCGGCAGCCGTAATCACCACGAAGAACACCAGTGCGGCAGCCCAATCAAGACCCGCATATTTGAATACCATGATGAACGGCGAACCGAACGAGCCGTCGGAATTCTCGTGGAAATTACGCCACGGCACAATAGCCATGATCGCGATCAGCGCGCCCACGTAGAAGATCAGAATACGCATGATCAGCTCGTTCACGGCCTTCGGCAGCACCTCGCGCGGATTCTGCGTTTCCGACACCGTGACACCCACGAATTCAATGAGCTGGTAGGCGAAGAACACCATTTGGAAGCTCATGAAGAAGTTCATCCAGCCGTTCGGCGCGAGCTGGAAGCCGTCGGTGATGTTCGTGAGGCTCACCGTGGCGCCCGACACTGTGCCGTCCACGCCCTCGATATGCGTGGCGGGGTAGCTGAAGCCGATGATTAGCATCACGATGGCGGTGACGATCAGGCCGACGATCAGCGTGATCTTGATCATGGAGAACCAGAATTCCGCCTCGCCGAACACTTTCACCGCAATCAGATTGATGCCAGTGAGCGCCATGAGGAAGCACAATTCGATCAGCCACTTCCACGAGTTCAGGTCTATGCCGAATGTGCCGAAGAACGTTACGAAATACGTGCTTACGGCGGTGATTTCGGTCATGCCGGTCAGAATGAGCACGATCCAATACGTCCAGCCGGCGAACTTGCCCCACCCGCGGCCGAGATAGCGCGTGATGAAATTGATGAACGTGTGCTGGCTGGGGTCGCTGTACATCATTTCGCCGATGGCACGCATCAGCAGGAACATGATCAGGCCGACGCCGATGTACACGAAAATGATGCTCGGGCCGGTCAGCGCAATCGACTTGCCGGAGCCTAGGAACAGGCCGGTGCCGATGGTGCCACCGATAGCGATGAACTGGACGTGGCGGTTTTTCAGGCCTCGCTCCATTTCATTGCTTTGGTCGAGGCTTTCGACGGATTTGATGTGCGCGGTTTCCGTCGCGTCGGACGTGCTTGTACCGGTTTTTTCGGTTTTCGTATTCCCAAAAGTCATAATGTTCACACCCTACCGCGGGAGCCGCACAATCTCCGCCATTGTTCGCACCGCGAAACACACCCATATGCCTTATATGTGGCAGATTCGCATCTTTTCCAAAACTGATTTTCACTATATGTGGCAGACCATCCTGAATGCAAGGTAGTTAGAGGGGATAAATCATACCCTCTAACCTCTTTTTTTCCGCGGGACTCTGCCACATATAGCGCAAATCACATTTGCCGCATGCCAGATGGGGGCATTCTATGCAAATCGCGGGGTGGTCTGCCCGAAAAACCCACATGTCAATCAAGCAGACAAATGGTTTTAGTTGTCAACAGTCGAGGACGGGATCGCCTTATCGAGCTTGTCGAGCAAGGAAGCGTTGGCGCGTTCCAGCTCGTCGATACGCCTGGCCTGCTGCTTGATGATGATGCCAGCGGTATCACCGTCGAGCACGCCAATCGAAACATACGCGCCGACAGCGCCTTCGGACATAACGGGAACGCTCGAATCCGGAACATCGGACGCTATATTGTCAAGATTCCGCCTCGTCACCAAAGTACGCTTGTACCGTTCAACGAGCTGCGCAATGATCTCGCTGTCATCCAGGTGATCGTTGCCGCTCACTGATTTGATGGCGTCGGCCTTCCAACGAGCCACGCTGCGTTCGATGCGCTTGTACCCGACCAGATCCGGTGGCAATCCCGCCTCACGGAAGATTTTGGTCGGAGATTCCCCCGCAAGATATCGGATGGTGCACACCTGCTTGAAAGCGTCGGAATAGGTGATACGATTACGCGTCACATTCGCCACCGCCGGTAATCCCCGCAACAACTGAATCTCCTCGTCGCTGAATGCTCCGCCGCCACGCACGGCAATACCTCCCGTCCCGTGCCTCCATTGCCCACTTCTCGTGGATATGCTTTGTGATTCTATGGCCCGCTTGCCGTACGATGCCCTCGTTTTACCCCTCTCTCTGCGGAGACCGACTGCGGCCGCCCTGCACCCACGGTTCAGCTTGTTGCAACACGTCGAACCGACCCGCACTATCCCCTCGAAAAACATCTTCATCTGATGCGGATGACGTCCCACAGACATTCCCGCGGGGCCGGGTCGGACCGTAGGACAGTCGGGTCGCGGGCGTACGCAAAAGGGCCAACCCGGTTGGATTGGCCCCTGCATGATTTTTGGCGTTACCGCCTTATGTGTTTAGTGCGTGCGCTGACGGCTCTTAACCGCAACGGTCACGCCGGCACCTGCCACGAGCAGAGCCACGACGGTGAAGAGGGTCGTGCCCGCAGCACCGGTAAGCGGCAGCTGGGTGACGTTCTTCACGTTCTTCACGGTGGCGGTGGCCTCCGCCGTGTCGTTCTTCGACGGGGTGACCTGCTTGAGGGCATCCGGGCTGAAGGTGACCTTGCCGTCATTCTTGATGGTCACGTCGAAGGTGACCTTGAAGTTCTGGGCGTAGCTGTTCGGCGCTACGGTTTCTTCAACCGTGTAGGTTCCGGCTGCGAGGCCCTTGAGCTGCACCAGACCATCAGTGCCGGAGGTGAACGTCGTGGCGTCATTCTGGGTTTCAACGAGCGACCATGCGCCGTTCTCGGCCTGCTTGAGGTACTTGCCGTCCTTCTTCACGACGAACTTCGCGCCGGCCAGAGCGTTGGCGTCCTTGTCGACGCCGATCTTCGTGAACTGGAAGCCGTAGGTCTTTGCGTTGGTCTCGCCTGCCTCGCTGGTACCGCCGTTGGTGGTGAGCGTGGCCTTGTTGTCCACGCTGCCACCCAAGTCGGTCGTCAGCGCATCCTTGGTTACGACACCAGTGTACGACACGACGATGGTCTTGCCAGCCAGGGAATTCGCGTTGGCGAACTTGATGGTCGTGGTGGTGCCGGTCTCCTCAGTAGCAGTACCAGTCTGTGTCACCGTGTACAGGGTACTGTCCACAGCCTCGAGCGCATCATTCTGGCCGGCCTTCTTCTGAACCGTGAAAGCGGTCGGCTGGGCGACCTGCAGGCCCTTGGACGCGGTATCGGTGATGGTGAAGGGGTAGGAGTCGTAGTTGGCTGCGGAAGTAGGAACGGTTGCGGACACGGTGAAGTTCACGGTGTCGCCGACGTTCACGGTCTTGCCGTTCACATCCACTGTGCCGACCTTGGCGGTCTTCTTCGGCGGGGTGAGCGGGTTCTCGTTCTTCGCGTTGAACTGGCCCACGGAAGTGATGTTGCCCTGGCCGGTCGTCGTGTCGGCAACAATCTTCAGATTGGTCAGTCCGCTGACGGTGGTGGCCACAACGGCCGGAGTGCCGATCACGCCGTTATAGGTGTCGGTCACCAGGTACCAGCCCTCTTCCTTCACACCGGAGAACGAGAGGCTCTTACCATCCTGGCCAGAAGTCACGGTCAGAGCACCATTCGCAACAGCAGCCGGCAGCGAGTTGGTCTTGGCCAGTTCCGTGGCGAACTTGCGGATCTGCTCCGCAGTGAACGTCGCCACGTATGCGGCCGGATTCTCAGCGTATTCCGCCGGAATCGAACCATCACCATTGGCAGCGTCAGCAGCCGTGGTCACGGCGGTCTTCCACGCATCGACCGTGTTCACCTCAACAGTACCGTTGCCGGCGTTCGCGAACGTGGCGAACTTGTACGGCGTGTACGTGTGGCCAGCCTGCGCGTTGTTGACCTGCAGCAACGGCGTGGTCATCTGCGGTCCATCAGCCTGTGCGCTGGCTGCGCCCAGGGCCATGCCGCCCAGCAGCGTCACAGCGGCGGCGATACCGGCGAAAAGTTTCCTCATCTTCATGAGAATCCTCTCTTCCTTATTGTTTGATTACTTGTTTCTGCAATCGCGGGAGGCGGGAACCCAACTTGCTCCCGCGATCCGCAAATCTTGAATTACCGGCCGGAACGCCCTCGAGTTGGCAGACGTTCCGACCATGCACAGCGATTCAGACGAGTCGCTTCTTGCCGTTCCACACACCGGCCGCGCCGATGAGCAGCACCGCAAGCCCGCCGACCGCACCGCCGACGAACAGCCACTGACGATCCGTCGTTCCGCCCGTCAACGGCAACGCCGACACCGCCACATATGTATTGGTGAATTTGGCGACATTCGCAGACTGATTATCAACAGTCGTGCCGTTGTCGTCCTTGACTTGCTTGATGCTCACTGTTGGCGTGCCCATATCGGCAGGAACCTTCACGGTTACCGTGTATTCCGCCTGGGAATAGTGCAGGCCGACAATGGCGTTGGTGGGCTTGGTTTCCTTCACCGTGTAGGTGTAGGTGCCATCGGTCTTGTATACGATCTTGCCGAAGCTCGCCTCGTGATTTGCGGTATTCGTGCCGATCGCGACGGAAGCTGGATCAGGCAATGGAGCGTTCGGAGTTGAATCCGTGCCGGCAATGGTGAAGTTGAAGGAGTCACCATTCTTCCATTCACGACCGCTGATGCTCTTGGACACCTTGATCGAACCCTCAGCCAGAGTCGACTTCTTGTGAGTGTTGGTGACAGTGACCGTCCACTTCTTCACATTGTCAGCCGTATTCGCGTCGGGATTGGCTTTCCATAGCTCGTCGGCAGTGATTGCCACGTCTTGGCTCTCGTAAGAAGTTTCGTAGCCTTCAACAGCCTTTTCAATCACCTTATAAGTGTGACCGGGAGCTAGGTTTTCGAAGGATGCCTTCCACTCCGTATCAGCCGTTGCCGTAGCTTCGCGTCCCGAATCTTTTTCGTCGATCTGCAGTGTAAACGTCACCGATTCAGGATTGCCTTCTGCGATTTCCTTGCCATCGGCGCCGTACCACTTCTTCTGCACTGTGATAGCACCGGTCTTGACTTGATCGACAGGCTGTTCCGCATAAAGCGTATCACTGCAGTCGTGCGTTTTGCCGTCACCCGAGTAGGCCAAGCATGCGCTGTCGTTGGTGTAGAAACCAGGCTTACCTGCAGACGTGGCATTACCGGCAGCGTCGGAATCTGCACTACCAATCACGTTGTTATAGCCATCCTGATTGGTGTTCTTGTTCGCCGCATAATCGTCATACGCCTTCCGCGTAGGCTGAATGTCGAACTGCAGCGTGTAGGTCACGCCATCAGGAAGCGGATCCGTGCTCTTCTGCGATGCGGTAATCGTCTTACCATTCACCTGGATATTCCATTGCGCAGTTACGTCAGTGCCATAATTGGTAACCACTTTTGCGGTTTCTGCAGGATAGGCATCAGCAAATTCAGCATATTCCGACAGCGTATCCTGAATGGTCACGCCGGTATATCCGTTGGTGCTCGTAATGGTTTGCTGAATATTGTCAAAAACCTTCGACAGTCCTTCTGAGTCCGACGCAATCATGTAGTAGTTGCCACCGTCAACCCTTGTGCCAAGGTTCTTGTACGTCGTGGCATTCGGATAGTTGCTGGAAACAGCATTCATATACGCATTGAATTTTTCAGAAGTATCCGAAGGATTAGCTTTTGAGAATACGCCGACGCTGTAGATGGTAGTTCCCGAATCCTTCAGCGTTTTCGCATTCGCCACTGCCGCATCAGCGACCTTATCGTCAAATCCATTGGAAGAGTTCGGTTCTCCATCGGTGAAGAACACCACTACTTTTTTAGCATTTGCACGAGCACTAGCCAGCACAGCACTAGCCTTTTCCAAACCGTAATTGGCCTGCGTAGCACCGCCTGCCTGTAACTTATCAACACTTGCACTCAGCGCGTTCATATCGTCAGTTAAATTATTGACAATCTGCGTATAGTTGTGCGTATACGTCCCGTGCCAAGTATGCTCTTGGTACGTATTGTTACCGACACTATCGCTCTTATTCGAAGCAAACTTAACCAGCGAGACTCTAATCTTGTTGCCATTATCGGCAATAGCTGCGTTCTTATTAGCGGTATTCGTCAAGAATTCCTTCGCAGCCTTCTTCAATGCAGCAAGTTTTGTTGTCTCGCCCATTGCTTCACTCATCGAACCAGACACGTCGAGCACTAGTGCAATGTCGACTGGCTGGGAGACGGTTTGCGAAGTGCTGGATCGCTTGCCCGTCACGTTGAGGTTCAACGTGTACGTATCGTTGGCACCATTCTTCTTGGCGATGGTCTTATGATGTTCCGGAGTGCCCAAAGGATCCGGATGGGCAGTCACCGTGAAGTGGCCCTGCACCGTATGATCAGCCGCAACAGTCATGTCAACGTAACGACGTTTATTTTCATCTGTCTGAATCGCAGAGCTGGGAACAACCTTGCCATTGTCAGTGCCTTCAAATGTCACGTCATACTTAGACCAGTCACCTGGATTACCTTCCAAGTAGAAGCGAACCGTCTTCTCTTCGCCTGCGCTAGCGAGAATCGGCAAAGTAGCGCTCTCTGCTGTATTCGACGAAATCGAAACCGACTCAAGGCTTCCGGCCTCATCATTCGAAACACCAGCCTTAAACGTTGTGTTCGCATCGTCACTTGCCAAACCATTGACGGTGATCTTCGCAACAGCCTGCGAGAAAATAACGCCGAACGCTGCGCCCTGCCTAGAGGCATAATTGCTGTTCTTCATCTCAATAGAAACCTGAGTTGGAGTGGACGTTGTATACAGACGAATGCCTTGAGGCACGCCGTTCCCATCCTCACCCGTGCAAGTTATGGTTTTATTGTCATTCGAAGGTTGCGGATCACAGAAATGGTAATTGCTATCGCTTGTTGGATAAGATCCCAGTTGCGTAATCGTGGAACTGGAGGTGTACACCATTTGCTCTTTGTAATTAGTGCTTTCCGCATCCGCCATAACGAACGAATACTGCAGATTATCTACGTTCTGACCGTTTTTAGTAATGGTGATATCTGAAAGCCGTATCGTCGAATCGTTCTGACGTCCTTTTCCTTTCCCTTGATACAGCGCGGGCTTGCTTCCGATTGGGAAATCAGAATATCCCTCAACACCGAAGATTGCGTGATGTCCAGCTTCACCTGGGTATGTACGATTATCCCACGTTGGCACTCCACTGGCGACGACCGTACGTTTGCCGGAATAATGCGCGATAAATGACATGGTCAGGCCGCCGCCGAGATTCACGGTCATTTTTTGACCGGCGCTTGTTTTGGCGGTCGTTGAGTTGAACTCGGACATATCAAGCCAGCACACGCGCTGCAAAGCATTCGTTCCAGCGTAAATACAGTTGGAATCAGTAGCATCCGCCACTACGGAAGGGTTATTTTGCTCGGCGTTGACAGTTTGCGGATTGGACTGTGCGGTGGTATCAGTCTGCGAGTTCGCATCCGAAGATGCAGCATCTCCGACATTTGCCGCATTCGCCGTGTTCACGTCGGCATCCGCACCAGTGTTGGTATCGGATTCAGTGTCTGCGGTACCGGTGGCAGCATCGCCCGCATTATCTGCATCCGTACCGTCCGCAGCATTCTTGCCATCAGTCGACTCGTTAGCAGTAGTCGCGCTTTGATCCGTGGTGTTTTCCACAGTGGCCGGCATATCTTCCGCAAGAGCGGCGGAGGTGGTGGCGTAGCCCATGCCGCCGAGCATGGCGATCGTAACGATGACAGCCACGATTCGTTCGACAAAACTCCTCTCAGGCTTCGCCTGCCGTATTCGCGCATGTCCCATCCGCTATTCCCCCTTACGCACCGTGCGCATGTGCACGATTCACATCTTCATCACCGGTCACGCATCCAGCCGACGCGGATACACTTCCGGCGCTCCAATTTTGAACAGTAAAAGAAAAGGGGAATGGATACATACACCCTAAGCGCGGGAGATTCGGGGTATGAAATAGCCTCGAAACCAAGTGATAGCAACGTTTCCAGCTATCTGCGCCACCCGAAATTCATATAAGTCCGACGTCCGACGGGGCAACATTATTCACATGTCCGCAACCGTACGGATGTCGCCGCAGAATGCCACCGCAACGACTAGCCACGTTTCGGCCACCACGCCACATGTCTGCGAATATGCCACGGCCGTCTGCACAGCCAGGCAAGCAGCATCCCCGACACGAGCACGCTAGCCGACACCGCAATCGCAATCGTTCGCGCGTCCTTTGCCGCATTCCGTTCCTCGGGAACCACTCCAGGAATCGGCGCACGCACCGCCGAAACCAGTAATCGGTGAGTATTCACACCATACGGCGTGCAGGTCATCAACGTCACCCGGTCCTCATCGGGCACGATCTTCAACTTCGAAGTGTCATTCGGTTCGATCACCGAAATGCGATCCACCTTATAACCGAGCGTACGCCCCATCACTTCGATGTAGAAATAGTCTCCGACACGCATCTCGTCCAAGCGCGTGAACATCATCGCCTCAACCAGCCCACGGTGGCCGGTGATCAC
>UMBA01029141.1_pt1 | contig 10229 bp, 6 predicted proteins | sample 1963861 | NCBI WGS metagenome assembly UMBA01 (sample SAMEA4835931, study PRJEB28245) | human gut metagenome | biome: gut microbiome; material: fecal sample | place: Denmark | collected 2008
TTCAAACCATTCATCGCCGGATGTATCGGTGGAGGATGTGGGGCATTATATGCATCACTGGTGCACCTCGGAGCTAAGGGGACTGGTGTAACAGGTATCTTCGGTATCCTGCTCTGCCTGAACCAGCCGCTTCAGTACCTGATCGAGATGGTGATCGCAGTCGGTGTTGCATTCGTGATCTCATTCCTGATCTATAAGGATGCAGAACCAAAGGCAGCAACAGAGACAGCAGCAGTAGAAAATATTGAAACAGCAGACGCAGTAACAACAGACGCAACAACAGCAGACACAACTGCAGAGATAGCAGAAGAGACATTAACAAGTCCGGTAAACGGAACACAGATTCCATTATCCGAAGTAGCAGATGAGATATTTGCATCCGAGATGCTTGGAACAACCGTTGCGGTAGAGCCTGCAGATGGCAAGATTGTAGCTCCATGTGACGGAGAAGTTTCCAATATTTTTGAAACAGGCCATGCTGTATGTATCACAACAGAGTCCGGCGGTGAACTCTTGATCCATATCGGTATCGATACTGTGAAGATGGATGGAAAAGGATTTACAAAGAAAGTTTCTGATGGCGACAAAGTACATGCAGGAGATATTCTGGTAGAAGCGGACCTTGAGGAAATCAAGAATGCAGGATATCAGACGACAACAATGATGATTCTGACAAATACAGATGAATTCGGAAATGTAACAAAGGCAGAACCTGCTGAAGTTAAGACAACAAGTAAAGTTATGACACTTATAAAATAATGTGTATAGAAATAATGCTTATAGATAGATGGAGACGATTGATTTATGAACGCATTAACAAGAGATCTTGTAAAATTAGTAGAGACAGCAGAACAAAGCCAGAAAACCAGAGAAGAGTTATCCGTATCAGATAGAAAATTTCGTGAAAAACTACACCTGATGCCGCCGGTCGGCTGGCTGAATGATCCAAATGGACTCTGCCAGTTCCAGGGTATCTATCACGCGTTTTTCCAGTATTCGCCGTTTAATGCAGAAGGCGGTGTGAAGATGTGGGGTCACTATACCAGCAAGGATATGATTAAGTGGGAATATCAGGGTACCGCACTTTATCCAGATCAGCCATTTGACTGTCACGGAGTATATTCCGGATCCGCATTTATTGAAGATGGAAAAATGTATCTGTACTATACAGGAAATGTCAAATTAGAAGACGGGGAATATGATTACATCCGCACCGGACGTGAGGGCAATACCGTTCTGGTTATAACGGAAGACGGCAAGACGTTCGGAAAGAAAAAAGAACTGATGAGAAATTCAGATTATCCGGACGATCTGACCTGTCATGTAAGAGATCCAAAGGTATGGAAAGAAAATGGTATTTATTATATGGTACAGGGTGCAAGAACGAACGAAGATGTAGGTCAGGTACTTGTATTTGAATCTGAAGATAAAGTAAACTGGAAGTTCAGAAACCGGGTGGAATCCGAAAAGCCATTCGGGTATATGTGGGAATGCCCGGATTATTTCAAAATCGGAGATAAGAAACTTCTTTCCACGTCTGTTCAGGGACTGGAAGGTGGTATCTGGGAGGATCGTAATGTATATCAGTCCGGATACTTTGAGATAGAAGGAGATATTCTTGGAGAATACAAGTTGTCAGAGTATCATTTGTGGGATTATGGGTTTGATTATTATGCCCCGCAGAGTTTTGAGACGGAAGACGGAAGAAGGATCCACATCAGCTGGATGGGAATGCCGGACTGCGAAGAATACAGCAATCTGACCATTCAGACAGGATGGCAGCATTGCTTTACATTTCCAAGAGAAATCTTTGAAAAAGACGGCAAGATCTGTCAACGTCCGATAAGAGAACTAGAAGAGAAGAAACATCTGGTAAGTGATGTGAAAGGTATGCTGGCAGGAGAGGGATATCCGGTATATGAAATGACGATTTCGGATATTACAAAGAACCGCTTTAAAGTTATCCTTTCAGAGAAGCTGATCCTGGATTATGCTGATGGAAAATTCCGGATGCATTTTACAGATCAGGATAAAACTTCGGTATCTTCAGGAAGAAGCATGAGATATGTAGAAGTGGAAGAAGTGGAGAATCTGAAGATTCTGGCCGATACATCCTCTGTTGAAGTATTTGTAAATGATGGGGAATATGTATTTTCGACAAGATATTATCCGGAAGTTTATAAATTACAGGCAGAAGCTGTGGGAGCACAGATTACGTTGTCAGAAATTATGTAACGAAATATCAATCTGAGATACCAATAATAGAAAGAAGATCACCATATATCAAAAGAAAGAGTTTCAGTAGAGAAATTTTCAAAAGATATATGGTGATTTTTAATACCAATGTATGCAATAGAAGCTGCCAGTGGCAGGTTCTATGTATGCAAGAGATACAAATATTTTTCAAAATTAACGCCTTCGTTTACCGGAACATGTTCTTCTACAGAATCAATTAATGATTTTTCAAGAAAAGAACCTGCGGTCTGCATCATTTCCGTAAGGGAAATATCTCTGGCAAGTCCGCCTGTGATGCAGGAAGCAAAGAGATCACCCGTACCGGAATAACTTCCGTTGCAACAGGGATATGCCGAAAGAAAATGTGAAGAGCCATCTAGCAGGAGATTTCCAATCTTATGAACTCCGTCATCTGCAGTAAAATGAATACCAGTGATGAGGACCTTTTTTTCATGATCCTTTGTCAAAGTCTGCCCTGCATCCTTAAATCGTGAAATGAGCTGCTGTATAGACAGAGACGGATCCTGCAGGCTGTTATAATCTATATCCGTCAGCAGACAGAATTCGGTAAGGTTAGGAGTGATAACATCTGCACGTGCGACAAGTTCTTTCATAGCAGTCAGAAGCCCGGAAGTATACATATCATAGGTAACGCCATCGTCTCCCATTACAGGATCGACCAGAAGAAAGGTGTCTGCTGTCTGGAAAGTATCCAGAAAGTGCATGATCTGTTCAATCTGGCAGACACTGGCAACATAACCGGTATAGATTCCGGAAAAAGAAGTGCCTAGTTTCTTCCATTCCTGGCGGAAATAATCCATCTTATCGGTAAAATCATAACAGTAGTAGCTGGGGTATTCTGTTTGTGAACTTAAAATGGCGGTAGGGAGTGGACAGGCCTGGATTCCCATCGCAGATAATACGGAGATGGCAGCAGTCAGGGAACAGCGTCCAAGTCCAGACAGATCATTGATTACAGCAACTTTTTTTGTCATAAAGAAATCCTCATTTTCTAATGTATTGTAAATATGTAATAATTATACCATTATAAAAAGAAGAAAGAAACGGCCAGAGAAAAGGAAGACTTGCAGGCCACCAGAGCTTAAAAAAATAATTTAAAAAATTTTAAAAAAGTTGTTGACAGATAGAAAACGTTGCGCTATAATTAATTTCGTTGCTGAGGTACATAAATAACTGAAGCAAACAAATATAATATGTGCGCGTAGCTCAGCTGGATAGAGCGTCTGGCTACGGACCAGAAGGTCGGGAGTTCGAATCTTCTCGCGCACGTACGAGAGACCCTTGTTTGACATTAAGTCGGACGAGGGTTTTTTGCTGTTCCGAAGCGGATGTTTCAATTCAGATGACCGGGACAGTATTGACATAATTTGGGCAACTGTGTTAAGGTTACATAGTAAATTTAATCAAGATTGTGTGAGGTGTCAGTCAGAAGGATTCAGAATAATTTGTGGAAAGAATGATCTGACTGGTGAAAAGGGAAACAGGTGAGAATCCTGTACGAACTCGTCACCGTGTTTTGCAAGCAGAAGCTACAGATCCACTGGGAGAACCGGGAAGGGAGCAGATGTGTCAGAGCAATAAGCCGGGAGACCTGCCTTTCGCAGTACAGGAACGAAAAAGTTCAGGCCACGAGGAATTGGCAGTACGAAATGGATCACAGAACTGTATGTGGTATAATACAGTTTTATTTTCGTTGTCTTCGTTTTCTGACGGAGGCTTTTTTTGGCTATATATTCGGAAGGAGCTGACGGAGGCCGAGTTTTTTTGTATCTCGTGCATTGACAATCGGAAAATCAGGAGGTAAAAGAAATGAAAAAGAAACTGGTAGTTGTATTATTATCAGCAGCTATGTGTGTAGCAGCACTTGGCGGATGTGGTTCCAAAGCAGGTAGCAGTTCAGACAGCAGCAAGAAGACTGCAGAGAATTCATCAAAAGAGGACGATCAGAAAGCCGCAGATGAAGTAGCAAAGAAGATTGATGCCATCTATGTGCAGGAAAGAAACGACAAGACAGATGAGCAGTGTAAAGAAGCGAAAGAAGCATGGGACAAATTGACAGATGCACAGAAAGAACTTGTAGAAGGTGAAAATGCTGATCCGGATTATTTCGGAAGAGATACAGGGGATGCTTCCCAGGATGATCCGTTAAATGAAGATAACATCGGGGAGAAGGAACTCCTGGTAGTAAGTTTCGGAACATCTTTTAATGCAAGCCGTGCAGCCGATATCGGCGGAGTTGAAAAAGCACTTCAGGCAGCTAATCCGGACTGGTCCGTAAGAAGAGCATTTACAGCACAGATCATCATTAATCATGTACAGGCAAGAGACGGTGAGAAGATTGATAACATGGATCAGGCTTTAGAGCGTGCAGTAAAGAATGGTGTAAAGAAATTGGTTGTACAGCCTACACATCTGATGCACGGTGCAGAGTATGATGAGTTAACAGAAACAGTAAATAGTTACAAAGATAAATTCGAATCTGTTAAAATCGCAGAACCACTTCTCGGAGAAGTTGGAGCGGACGCAACAGCAATCAATGAAGACAAGGCTGCAGTAGCTAAGGCAATCACTGCAGAAGCAGTAAAGACAGCAGAATATGACAGCCTTGATGCAGCAGCAGAGGACAGCACAGCATTTGTATTCATGGGACATGGAACATCTCATACAGCAAAGATCAGCTATTCTCAGATGCAGGCACAGATGGAACAGCTTGGATATAAGAATGTATTCATCGGAACAGTAGAAGGTGAGCCGGAAGATACTTCCTGCGAATCCGTTATCGCAAAAGTAAAAGATGCCGGATATAAGAATGTAATCCTTCGTCCACTTATGGTTGTTGCCGGAGATCATGCTAATAATGATATGGCCGGAGAGGATGATGATTCATGGAAGAGTCAGTTTGAGGCATCTAAGAACTTTGACAGTGTAAAGACACAGATTGCAGGTCTTGGAGAGATCGATGCAATCCAGCAGTTATATGTTGCTCATACAAAAGCAGCTATGGATGCACAGTAAGAAAGATAATTAAGGGAGATAACAATGTTGAGAAAGAGATTGATGGCAGTTGTGCTGTCTGCAGTAATGACAGCTGCAATATTCACAGGATGTGCAAGTAAGGATGACAGCAGCAAATCAGACAACAAATCAGCCAAAACAGAACAGCAGAAGTCTGATGCAAAAGAAGAAAAATCAAAAGATTCAAAGTCCGAAGCAGCAAAGGCGCCGATCGAGGATGGGACCTATACTGCAGAATTTAAGACGGACAGTACGATGTTTCATGTAAATGAAGCAAATGAAGGAAAAGGTACACTGACTGTAGAAGATGGAAAGATGACGATACATATCAGTCTCGTATCAAAAAATATCGTGAATCTCTTCCCTGGTACAGCAAAAGAGGCTCAGAAAAAAGATGCAAAATTTTTAGAACCAACCACAGACAAAGTTACATACAGCGATGGAACGACAGAAGAAGTCTATGGATTTGATGTTCCGGTTCCGGCGTTAGATGAAGAATTTGATCTGGCGTTGATCGGAACAAAGGGCAAATGGTATGATCACAAGGTAAGTGTGTCAAACCCGGTAAAAGCTGAATAAAATGTATGAATAAAAACTCTTATTTCCCATATATTGTACAGACTACAAAAAGGTGGGGAATAAGAGCTTTTTTTGTATCAAACAATGCAAAGATACATAAAAATAGTAAAAATGCATAAAAAAAGTAAGAATTACTGGACTTTTATGTTAAAATGCACTAATATTGAATTAACGGTAAAACGGAATAAAAAACAGGAAGGAAATAAGCGAATGAAAGGAAATGTAATTGTAGGACAATCTGGGGGACCAACTGCAGCGATCAATGCCAGTCTTGCCGGTGTATACCGGACAGCGAAAGACCGTGGAGCCAATAAAGTATATGGAATGCTTCACGGAATCCAGGGATTATTAAAAGAAAAATATATTGATCTGTCAGATCATATCAAGACCGAACTGGATGCGGAATTATTAAAAAGAACACCGGCCGCATTTTTGGGATCCTGCCGTTATAAGCTTCCGGAGATCCATGAGAACAGAGAAGTGTATGATAAGATATTTGAGATCCTGGACAAACTGGATATCGAAGTATTTATCTATATCGGTGGAAATGATTCTATGGATACAATCAAGAAATTATCGGATTATGCCATTATATTCGGTCATGCAATCCGCTTCATTGGATGTCCGAAGACGATTGATAATGACCTTGCACTTACCGATCATACACCAGGATATGGAAGTGCGGCAAAATATATCGGAACATCTATGAAAGAGATTATCCGTGACAGCTTCTGCCTGGAATATGAAAAAGGCGTGGTATCTATCGTCGAAATAATGGGAAGAAATGCCGGATGGCTGACCGGAGCGGCTGCATTGTCAAAGGGAGAAGACTGCGAAGGACCGGATCTTATCTATCTGCCGGAACTTCCATTTGATCTTCAGTTATTTGGAGAAAAGATCAAACAATTATTACAGGAGAAAACATCTATTGTTGTTGCAGTATCAGAAGGAATCCGTACAGAAGATGGAACTTATGTATGTGAACTTGGCAACAGTATTGACTTTGTAGATGCATTTGGACATAAGCAGTTATCCGGAACAGCATCTTACCTTGCAAGTTATATTGCAGGGGAGATTGGATGTAAGACACGTGCGATTGAATTAAGTACATTACAAAGAGCCGCATCTCACGCAGCCTCAAGAGTTGATATACTGGAAGCATATCAGGTTGGAGGAGCAGCGGTAAAGGCAGCAGACGAAGGAGATAACGGAAAGATGGTAGTCTTAAAACGTCTATCGGATGATCCATATCAGTGCGGAACAGAAGTAAAGGATGTACACAAGATTGCCAATGATGAGAAGCTTGTACCAAGAAACTGGGTAAACGAAGAAGGTACTTATGTAACAAATGAGTTTATTTCTTATGTGCGTCCATTGATTCAGGGGGATGTATCACCGGTTATGGTAGATGGAATCCCAAGACATCTGTATACACCAAAAGAATTAAGCCACAGATAAAAAATAGATAAGATTTGAAGGTTGGAAAGATAGTGCCGTATTGCGAGCGTATAACAAGATACATGTCTTGCAATATGGCACTTTTTGTATACCAAAGCAGCATGTAAGAGAAGTTGCCGGTAGCAAGTTCTGTAGATACAAAAATATGTAAGAGAAGTTGTCTGTGGCAGGTCCTTTAAAGTGCTGTGCCAGAAAATATATAAAAACAATAAAAAAGGGTTGAAATTTTGAAATGAATCAGGTAAGATATCTTTAATCTATATTTTCAAGATAGATTCTTTTAATTAATCTATATAGTCTGTAGGACTTCGTGAGGCCTCACCAAATTTACCATGTAAGAAAAAATGAAAAAAGAACAGGGGTGATATATGTTGCAACAAAAAGAAAGTTATGATGTGTTGCGGCTGATTGAGCATGGACAATTATGCTATATCAGTTCCGAAAATGTGCAGGGGAAAACCCTGGACAGATACTTAAAATATCATCCGGTAATAAAAAAACGGGAGATATTTTTATTATTAAAAGAGATAGCAGGACAACTGGCGTCATTTCACAGGTGCAGGGGAAATCCTTGTTATCAATATGTAAATCCATATAGTATTGTCAGGTCTGAAGATGGAAGAATTTATTTTCTGGATATGCAGTCGGAAGCAAACAGAAGCAAGATGATATTTATGCAAAGAAGAGATATCCGTGAATATTTTCTTCCGCCGGACGAAAAGTATTATCAACATGCCAGTAAGGAACTGGATATGTATGGGCTGGGAAAAACATTTCAATATATTCTGGCATCTGTGGAGGCAGAACCACGTTTTAACAGACGAGAAGAATATCGTCTTCAGAGAATTATTTCAAAAGCAATGGGGATAAGATCAACCCATTATCTAAATGTATCAGAAATCCAAAAACAAATCCCAAGGTATGAAGAAAAAGACAGAGATAAAATTTTGAATAATAAGGGGAAAAGAAGAAAAAAAGTGTGTATAACAGTAGTTTTGTCTATTGTTTTCGGGGGATATTTGTTCATAAATGCATGGGAAAATGCTGGAAAAGCAAACCAGAGAGAGATGAAAAGAACGGAATCTTCCAAATCAGAAGAGAAAAAAAGTGAAAAATCGGATGACCGGATAAAAAAGAAAATATATGAAAGAGATGAAGAGTATCTGGAATTGGCACTGGCATATTTCCTGAATGTGGGAGATATGAAAAAAAGTCTGAAATGTCTGAATCAAATGGAGAATCAGACGCTGGCAGTTAATCTGAAAAGGCTTATCAAAGCGTATGAAAAACAAAAAGTTCCGGAAGAGGCAGAAAAATTTGCAGCAAGTCTTGCTTACCTGGAGAATGAATGGGAAGAAAGAAGTATGCAGTCGGAAGAGAAGAAAAAACAGGCAATACAGTGCCTGATAAGAGGGTATGGATTACTGGATGATAAAGAAAGTTCAGAAAAAGTGTTGAATCTGGTAGAAGAAGGATTAAAGACAGATTATCTGAATGATTCTGCGAAGAGAGAACTATTGCAGTATCAGGCGTCTGCATTGGAAAAAGAAGAAAAGAAAGAGGAGGCAGCAAACATATATGCAGAGATATTGGAGGATGAGACGGAACCGGGTAAGAGAGAAGAGCTGTATAAAAAGATGGTACAGTTGTATGAAACTGCAGGAAGACGGGATATGGCAAGCGATACATGCATTCAGGGGATAAAAGAGCTTGGAGAATCAGAAGAGTTGAAATTAACACATATAAGACTGATATGTGCAGATCCGGCTGTCAATAGAGATACGTGTGCACTTAAGATTAAAGAATATGTAACAGAAGATACTGAACTTTTGGAAAATGCAGAATTTAAGAAATTACAAAAAGAATATGGAATTAAGGCAGAAGGAGGAAATATATGGGTAGGAAGATAAAAAAAGTAATAATGATAGCAGCGTTTGGTATGGTGACCGGAGGACAGATTGCAGATCTGTTACCGGAAGGAAATGTGATGCAGGTAGAAGCGGGAAGTCGAAAGCAGATTATAAAAGTAAAAAATAAAGGAAAAGACAGTAAGAAAGAATTTGACAAGGACAAAGACAACGCCAAAGATAATGAAAAGGATCTGGTAGAAGAGGGAGAAAAAGAGGACAGAAAAGATTCGGAGGAAGATAGAGAGAAAGACGATAAGAAAGATGACTGGAAAGATCCGGAGAAGGATGATGAAAAAGATGACGGGAAAGACTCGGAGAAGGATGACGAGAAAGAGGATGGAAAAGATCCGGAGAAAGAGGATGGGAAAGACTCGGAGAAAGATGACAAGAAAGATGACGGGAAAGACTTAGAGAAAGACGATGAAAAAGAGAATGGAAAAGATCCGGAGGAAGAAGAGATAAAAATGTATCATGCGGAATATGAGGATCCGGATGGTCAGAATGGCTATTATATCAGTGCTCCGACCGGAAAGATCACACATCTGAGTAAGAATGGCGTGACCAGATACCTTTTTGAGAATGGAAATGGGGAAAGGCAGGAAGGTACGCTGGAAAAATTAAATGAATCCTGCCGGTTGAAACAATTGAATTTTGCAGATGGAAGGAATGAACTGGAAGTATGGATGGAAGATGAAGAACATCATCAGATTGAAAATTCAGAAAGCAGAAAGGAATTCTGGATAGACAGTGTAAGACCGATGATCGGTCTGGAAGTGTCCGGAGGAGCAGATATTTGGCACAAAGAAGCAGCAGAGGTAGTGGTAGAAGCTTCTGACGGGAGCAATGGAAGCCAGATCGCGGAAATTATCTGTAAAACAGGAGAAAAAATAGTTGGGAAAAGCAGTAAAGGAGCAGAAAAATTTGTCATTACAGAAAGTTCACAGAATGGGGAAAGTACCCCAGTAACAATTATTGTTACAGACTATGCGGGAAATCAGACGGTGGTAACGG
>UMBA01013047.1_pt1 | contig 10045 bp, 7 predicted proteins | sample 1963861 | NCBI WGS metagenome assembly UMBA01 (sample SAMEA4835931, study PRJEB28245) | human gut metagenome | biome: gut microbiome; material: fecal sample | place: Denmark | collected 2008
TTAACATCGCTCTTCCCTCTTCTGTCTTGTACTGTGCCTGACGTTTCATCGCCTGGTCAAAATCAACCTGATGCCCGTCAAACTCCGGTCCGTCCACGCAGGCAAATTTTACTTCCCCGCCTACTATCAGACGACATGCACCGCACATTCCGGTTCCGTCTACCATGATCGGGTTCATGGAAACAACGGTCGGGATTCCAAGCTCTTTTGTCAGCTTACATACGAATTTCATCATGATCATCGGTCCGATCGCTACACAGTGATCATAGCGTTTTCCTGCATCCCAGAGTTCCTGTAACTGATTAGTTCCCATACCGTGGAATCCATAAGAACCATCATCGGTCGTCACATAGAGATTTGTCGCAACTTCTTTCATCTGGTCTACTAAGATCAACAGATCTTTTGTCTTAGATCCCATGATCACATCACAGTCCACACCGTGCTCATGCAGCCATTTTACCTGCGGATATACCGGTGCTGTACCAACACCTCCGGCAACGAAAAGGATCTTCTTTTTCTTTAATTCTTCAATATCTTCGTCAATCAGGTCAGACGCACATCCAAGCGGGCCTACAAAATCCTGGAATGCATCTCCTTCCTGTAAATATGCCATACGCTCTGTAGATGCTCCGACAGTCTGGAATACGATCGTGATCGTACCTGCTTCCCTGTCATAATCACAAATGGTAAGCGGAATACGCTCGCCCTCCTCATCAATCTTTACAATTACAAACTGCCCCGGCTCACAGTACTGTGCCACACGAGGTGCTTTGACATCCATAAGATAAATCTTATCTGCCAGTTTTTCTCTTCTTACGATTGGATACATGGTCTCCTCCTAACATTTTTATATACATCAACATGCCCGTCAAAGTATTTATTTTCATACTTTAACATAATAAAGGAAAACACGTTAAATTTCAACGGCTTTCCTCTATTTTTTCTCAATTAGTTCTGTTTTTTCTCAAATTATTACTGCCAGATCCTGCAAAAAATCCTATTTTTCCCTTATTCTGCCTGTGAAAACAGGATCCTGTTGTTGACTAACCATCATTCCACCTGCGAAAACAGGATCCTGTCATTGTCCAAACGCTTTCCGGCACAGACCGCAAACTGCTCTAACAGATCCTCCACCGTCATGCCCGCACGTTTTTCTCCGCTCACATCTAAGATGATATTTCCGGAATCCATCATCAGGGTACGGTTTCCAAGTTCTAATGCCTGGTGCATATTGTGGGTTACCATAAGGCAGGTGATCTTTCTCTCTGCAACGATCTGTCTGGTCAGGTCGAGCACTTTTTTTGCGGTTGCCGGATCCAATGCCGCCGTATGCTCATCTAACAGCAGGATCTTTGGTGTGACCATCGTCGCCATAAGAAGCGTCAGTGCCTGGCGCTGTCCTCCGGAAAGGAGTCCTACCGGCTGCTTCATACGATCCTCTAATCCCATATCAAGCAGTGCAAGGTGCTCCCTGAATTTTGCTTTATCCGCCGCATTGATACGGCTGAAATATGCATTTTTTGAGGTTTTGGCGCGAAGATAGGCAAGTGCCATATTTTCCTCGATCGTCATATGCGGCGCGGTTCCCTTTAAAGGATCCTGAAACAAATGACCAATCACCTTGCTCCGCACATGTTCTTTCTGGTAAGTGATATCCTCCCCATCTAACACAATAAGTCCCCGGTCGATAAAAAATGCTCCGGTGATTGCATTAAATAATGTAGATTTACCTGCTCCATTGCTTCCGATAATTGTTGCAAAGTCGCCATCCTTCAATTCCAGATTCAGATTTTTTAATGCGCATTTTTCATTGACAGTTCCCGGATTGAAGGTCTTGCTGACATTTTTCATAATTAACATCACGGTTCCTCCTTCTTCTGGTTCTGTTTCTGGATCTGTTCCATATATAACTGGTTTTCTGCCTTTGCAAGGCGGCGCTGTTTCATAAACGCTGCCTGCTTTTTCAGATAAGGCAGTGCGATCGCAAATGCAACGATAAGTGATGATACCAGTTTTAAACATTCTGCCGGAACATTTAATCTTAAAGCAATCGCTACGATAAAGCGGTACAGGCAGCTTCCTAATACCACGCCGATCACACGCTTTAACACACCGCCTTTTCCGATGATCGACTCCCCGATGATCAGACTCGCAAGTGCGATCGTTACCATTCCCGTTCCAAGATTGATATCACAGGATTTCTGATACTGTGCGAGCAGTCCGCCGGAAAGTCCGGTCATGGCATTCGCCACACAAAGTCCGATCGTGATCATAAGTCCGGTATTGATACTTGATGCCCTTACCATATCCGGGTTATCGCCGGTCGCACGGATGGAAAGTCCCAGTCTCGTATTTAAAAACCATGCCAGTATCACACCGACAATCACAACAAATACAGCTGCAACGATCAGTTTATACCAGGTTCCCCCGATATGATCTTTCGCCCATGAAAAAACCGTGTCACAGGAAAAAAGATTGATATTGGATGCAAAACCCATCACCGCAATGTTGATCGTGTATAATCCTGTATTTACGATGATTCCAGCTAAGATGGACTGAATACCCATTCTGGTCTGTAAAAATGCAGTAACGAATCCCGATACAACTCCTGCTGCCGCCGCCGCAAACAGTCCTAACACCGGATGTCCGGCAAGCGTCACCGTCGCACAGACTGCACAGCCTAATGTAAAGCAGCCGTCTGTTGACAGATCCGCGATATCTAATATGGAAAATGATACAAATAATGCAAGCGCAACCAGTGCATAGATAAATCCAAGTTCTAATGCGCTCTGTACAATGGAAAGTGTAATGATCGAACCCATAATCCCCTCCGGTTCCGTTTTTCTTCTATTCCGCTTTTATTCAAATTCTTCTGCGGTTGTAACTTCTTTTAATTCCTCACACATATCTTTAAATACACTGTCATCAATGCCAACAGCTGCAGCTGTCTCCGTGTTGACAGTCACGATACCACTGTCTAATGTGCGGACTGCTGTTGCTGCAGGATCAGCACCATTTACAAGGATGTCTGCTGCCATATCTGCCGTTGCAGTTCCAAGCTCTGTATAATTGACGCCATATCCTAAGAATGCTCCGTTTAACGCGAAGGAATCAGCTCCTGTATAGTGCGGGATCTTTGCATCTGCAAACTTTTCAAAGATTGCAAGCTCGGCTGTCATGATTGTGTTATCGGTCGGTGTGAATACTGCATCTACCCCTTCTGCTACAAGCGCATCTGCTGCTGCAGATACCTCTGCATTGGTGGTTCCTGTCTTTTCAATATATTCAATACCGTTTTCCTCACAGTAAGCGATTGCATCTGCAACCGGCACTTTTGAGGAATCCTGGCTCTTATCATATAACAGTCCGATTTTCTTTACATCCGGGTTGGCTGCCGTGATCAGTTTCATAACAGCCGTGGTGTCAAGTGCATCGGATGTACCTGTGATATTTGCACCAGGTGCATTTAAATCTGCGACAAGTCCTGCGCTGACCGGATCTGATACTGCGGAGAATACAACCGGGATCTGATTGTCCTCTGTCGCATTCTGCATGATCATGGCTGCCGGTGTTGCGATCGGGATGATCACATCCACTTTTTCTGCAACCAGATCCGTTGCGATCTGATTTAAGGTAGAGGAATCTGCCTGACCATTATAGGTATAATCTGCATAATCGAATGTCACACCAAGTTCTACACCTTTTGCATCAAGCTCTGCCTCGATCGCCTTCTCGATCTGGTTTAAGGAAGCATCATCTACATACTGGACGATACCAACTTTATATACCGTGCCATCTGCATTGGCGATCTCTGTCACATCCGCATTGGCATTCTCTTTTATTTCTGCGGTATTTGCATTATTCTGTGCATTTGTGTCTGTTTTCGCATTATTTCCCGTGCTGTTTCCACATCCACCAAGCACACCTGCTGTCATTGCCATCATTAATACTGCTGCCATCATTTTTCTTTTCATTTCTTTCCCCTTTCTGCGCCGTTCTCTGCGCATTACAGGTTTGTGCATAAGCACAAATCCTGTGTGCGAAAAATTCTATTTTTCGCACTTGTTCCCTCCAGATTTTAAATTTGGAAAAAGCCGTTTCGAGAGGTGGAATTCGTCATCATGCAAACTTTCGTTTACAATGTAAATGAATTTTACATTAAAAAACCGCCTCAGGTTCTTGCCTGAGACGGTAATAGTATCTATTATCGCGGTACCACTCATATTGACTGAAAAGTCCACTCACTTCATGTACAACCATACATGCCGGATGGGTAACGGGTCCGGTTCCCGGCGGCGCCTACTAAATCCTGTTCAGGCCGCCCTCAAAAGTCCATTCAGCAAATCCATCCATACTGCAATCCCACCACCTGCAGCTCTCTGTAATATCAAAAAATGCTTACTACTCTTTCTCAACGGTTTTTCTTTATGGGTATACTTTAATATATTAAAGTGATTTTGTCAACACGTTTTTTATTTTCTTTTTTATTTACTTTTTTCTCACACGGATTCATGTTATAATGTTGATGTATTATCCCATATAACTCCATAAATATAATTATGGGCTGGGAAATCCATATTTTTATTCAAAAGAAAAGTGGTATTTACCACGGAATGGAGGATTTTATAATGTATAAATTTACAGACGACTATTTAATTGGAATTGACGAGATTGATAATGAGCATCGTCGGTTATTTCAGATGATAAATGAAGCGATTGACCTTTCAAAAGAAAGTTCAGATACCTCTGTTATCTCCAAGAATCTGGTTTCCGGATTGAAAAATTACGCCGCAACACATTTCGCCCATGAGGAAGCTTACATGGAGCATATTCATGATCCTGAGCTTCCGATCCAAAAAAAAGAACATGAAGCATTTACAAAAAAAATCAACACTTTTGCTCTGGATACTTCTTCCCCGGAAGCAGCAAGGCAATCCCTAAACGACCTGCTGGCTTATCTGGCTCGCTGGTTATACCGGCATATCTTAAGCAGTGATACGATGATCGGAAAAATGTCTTCTATTTCTGCTGATGAAGAAGATCCATTTGCATTTTGCGAAAAATACAAAACCGGCGTTGAGTTAATTGATACTGAGCACCGACGGCTGTTTGAGATCATTCACGATACCAACGATCTGATTCACGCAGAACTTCTGCATGACAAATATGATGAGATCATGCACCTGCTTGTAGAATTAAAAGACTATACAGAATTTCATTTCCGTGATGAAGAAAATCTCATGGAACGCATCCATTATCCGGAAATCAGTGCTCAGAAACGTGCACATACTGCCTTCGTGGAACGTCTTGTTGAGGTTGATTTAACAGATTTGGACGAAATGGATGACAATCAGCAGGAATATCTGATTGACCTGATCAATTTTTTGTCCGGCTGGCTGATCAATCATATCTTAGGTTCCGATAAAAAGATTGGTGAGTATATGCGTGAACATGGAATCAAGGAAGAATAGGCTCAAAGAAAAACAAGAACACAAAAAATAATATCTGATTACTAAAAATTTTAAAAGGACAGAAACTGGATTCTTCGGATTCCAACTTCTGTCCTTTTCCTATGCATCTATTTGTTGCTGTTCACATCTCCAAGTGTGACCAGCAGCGATTATTCTTCCCAGCTTACACATGCAGAACATATCCGGTTTACGAGAAATATACCAGCTCATCTTCCGGTTTTTCTGCCGGTTCGATGGATACCGGATAAAGTACCGGTCCTTTTCCCTTATACTCTCTCGCAAATTCCACATGCACTTCCGCAGTGATATTGATCCAGGATTTGTGCGGGATCTTGTCCTCATCCGCATATTTACACTTAAATCCGATAAATGTCACATCCTCGATGCAGCATGTCATCGCAAAACGTCCCGGCACAAACACTCCTTTTTTAAGTTTTTCCGGATTGTATACCAATGCCAGGAAAGATACTTTTTTGCCCTCATATTTTTTCGGATTATCCATACAGTCCATGTACCAGATTGCATAGTCTGCATCGGTGATCTCGATCACATCCGCAGAAAGATCAAACGGAAGTTCCTCCGGACGTTCATCCAAGCTGCCGTCCTCACGCTCGAAGACGAGCTGTGCCTTGCGGTTCTGTGCCTTGACATTACGGCGGCATTTGCCTTTGTCCGTGCTGTCATCACAGCGGTTAAAGATCACGACATCTGCCTGAAATAACTGCTCCATTACCATGGTACGCATATTTGCAAGATACATGTCAAACATTGTCGCATCCACAGTCGCTAACTGCTGTACGATCACCCAGTGTTTCGGGAGTTCCATATCCATCAGTGTTCCCATTCCCCAGGTACCATTGTATTCGATAAACACCTGCTCCGGCAGATATTCCGCCTGCACTTTGTTTAAAAACTCTTCGGTAAAATCCTCTTCATTTTCTACCATGACAAGTCTGGCGTTGATTTTTTTTAACTCCTCCTCGTCATATTCGACATCTCCGTCCTCACAGCAGATCACAACACTTCTTCCACCCTCAGTGAAACCATCATCAAATAACGTCTCCTTCACCAGAGTCGTCTTGCCGCTGTCCATAAAACCGGTAAATAAATATACTGGTATTTCGTTCATATAAATCTCCATTCCTGAGTAACTTTTTCCCGCTTTTACGCGATTCCAAACAGTTCCTCTAATCTGTGTTCGTCAATATGTGTACCAATCACACAGAGTCTTCCGGTATAATCTGGCTCTCCTTCACGGATCTCGTACTCACCCGGAACCATGTCAAAGTAGATCCAGGAACCATTCACATCGGCTACCATACCTTTTGCACGAAGGATCTCGCCGTAGTCGTCTGTCTCGCAGAGTGTCTTTAACACTTCCTCAATCTGCTCTTTTGTAAACTTATGAGGTGTCTCCTTGCCCCAGCTTGTAAATACCTCATCTGCATGATGATGGTGATGATGATCATGGCAGCCGCAGGTGCAGTTCTCGTCATGCTCCTCATGATCGTGGTCGTGATCATGGTCATGGTGATGTTCATGTTCTTCGTGATCATGGTCATGATCATGGCAGCCACAGGTGCAGTTCTCGTCATGCTCCTCGTGGTCGTGGTCATGATGATGCTCATGCTCATGTTCTAAAGCTTCCTCTTTTGCATGCTGCTCTGCGAGAAGTTTTACTTCCAGAGAGTCCTGTCCCTCCACTACTTTTAAGATCTGTTCGCCTTTGATCTCATCCCATGGAGTTGTGATAACAGCAGCTTTCGGATTTAATGCCTGGATCTGTTTTACACACAGCTCTAACTGCTCTGGTGTTGCCTTCTGGCTTCTGCTTAAGACAACCGTTGTCGCATATTCGATCTGGTTGTTGAAAAATTCACCAAATGCTTTCATCTGTTTGCTTGCCTTTAATGCATTTACAACCGTGATCAGTCCGTTTAATTTGACATCCTCGTCTTTTTCCACGTCGATGACAGATTTCATAACATCGGATAATTTACCAACACCGGACGGCTCGATCAAAATACGGTCCGGATGGAACTTCTCGATGACTTCATGTAAGTTTTTACCAAAATCGCCTACTAAGGAACAGCAGATGCATCCGGAATTCATCTCTGTGATCTCAATTCCTGCATCCTTTAAAAATCCTCCGTCAATGCCGACTTCACCAAATTCGTTCTCAATCAGAACGATCTTCTCGCCCTTAAAAACTTCCTCGATCATTTTTTTAATAAATGTTGTTTTTCCGGCTCCAAGGAAGCCAGATATAATATCAATTTTTGTCATTGTCTTATCTCTCCCTTCACAAACACTACTATTTTACTCTAGTTTTTCCTCTTTTGCAAATTTTTGCATGGATTTCATGAAACTTTTATATTTTACGCTATACACTTCTCTTCTACACAGCACTCTTATTTATGAAACTGCATCTGATACAGTTTTTCATACACACCGCCTTTTTCTAACAGTTCCTCATGCGTTCCTTCCTCCGCAATGCCCTCCTCCGTCAAAACCAGGATTCGCTGTGCATTTTTGATTGTGGAAAGCCGGTGTGCGATCACAAATGTTGTACGATTCTTTGCCAGTTTTTCCAGAGAATCCTGCACGACTTTCTCACTTTCATTGTCAAGTGCACTCGTCGCCTCATCAAAGATCAGGATCGGTGGATTCTTTAAAAATACCCTTGCAATGGACAAACGCTGTTTCTGCCCGCCGGAAAGTTTGATTCCCCGCTGTCCGATATCTGTTTCATACCCATTTGGCAGCGACATGATAAAATCGTGTGCATTGGCATTTTTCGCCGCTTCAATCACTTCCTCACGTGTTGCATCCGGTTTTCCATAACGGATATTATCAAAAACGGTTCCGACAAACAGATACACATCCTGCTGTACGATACCGATATGGTCGCGCAGGCTCTTTAACCTGATATCCCGGACATCGCAGCCATCAATCTTAACTGCTCCTGCCGTCACATCATAAAACCTCGGAATCAGTGAACACAGTGTACTCTTTCCGGCTCCTGACGACCCCACAAGTGCCATATAAGCCCCCGCCGGAACGTTCAGGTTAATATGATTTAACACACATTCCGTATTTTCCTCATACTGGAAAGATACATCCTCAAAGCTGATATCGCCTTTGACATTGACCAGCTCTTTTGCATCCTCTTTATCTGCAATATCCGGTTCGATCGCCATGATCTCCTGAAAACGTTCAAACCCGGTATATCCGTTCTGAAACTGTTCCGTAAAATCAATTAGTGTCCGCACCGGCTCTGTAAACACGCTGATATAAAGCAAAAATGTGACCAGATCACTGATATCCACACTTCCCTTTGCGATCAGAATGACACCCGCAAGTATGACATTTACCTGGATCAGGGTCGTAAAAGTACCAAGTCCTGCCGAGAAACTTCCCATATAATAATAACTGTTCTTTTTTGCGCGCAGAAAGCCTTCGTTTCCCTGACGGAATTTTTCTTTTTCGATATCCTCATTCGCAAATGACTTTACCACACGGATCCCGGACAAATTATCCTCGATCTGTGCATTGATATCGGCGATCCGCTCGCGGTTGCTGCGAAACGCACGTCGCATTTTTCCGTTCATGTAATAGGCAAACAGAAACATGAACGGCAGCACTGCAAATGCGGCAAGTGCAAGTGCCGGTTTAATACTCATTAAGATCACGAACGCACCAATAATTTTGATCAGGGAAAGGATAATGTTTTCCGGTCCATGGTGCATCAGTTCTGTGATATCAAATAAATCCGTCGTAATACGGGACATCAGCTGCCCAACCTTCTGATCATCATAAAAGGAAAATGACAGCTTCTGAAAATGTGCAAAAATCTCCGCACGCATGTCATACTCGATTTTAGCGCCCATCACATGCCCCTGATTTGCAATAAAAAAACGGCTGTAACAGTCTACCGCCACCAGTGCGAATAACATAAGCGCAATCCAACGGATCTGTCCTAAAATCGCCTGCGGTTCCATATAGATTAATGTAGATGTCACATAACGGATCACAAGCGGGATCACAAGCGCGACCGCCGCAGATACCGTTGCAAAAAACATATCTGCCCAGAACACTCCCAGATACGGCTTATAATATGAAATCATCTTTTTCAGGTTTTTACTCATAGTATTCCTCCATTTCCAACTCTTTTATTTTATCTATCCTGTCCCAAAAGTCAAGAATATGTGCTATACTAAAAGAAGCACACAGTGACATTGAGACTGCCAAAGTGCGATCCAATGTCAAATACGATAAAAAGGAGTACATGTATGGATACAATCAAAAGCAAATACCATGAAACACTTGCTGCAACAGTGATCAAAAACCTTGAAAAACGCCAGATGGAAGGCTACTACTGCCCGACCGTAGAAGACGCAGAAAAACTTGCATTTTCATTCTTAAAAGATGGGCAGACCGTATCTTTCGGCGGCTCCATGACCTTAGAGGAGACCGGCATGCTGACAGCGCTCCGCCATGATCCTTCCATCCATCTGATCGACCGCTCAACCGCAAAAACACCAGATGAAACAAAAAAAATGTATCACGACGCT